>Ga0182024_10000071_pt1 | contig 193097 bp, 201 predicted proteins | sample P32metaG_FD_120480 | JGI IMG/M metagenome (GOLD analysis project Ga0182024, IMG submission 120480) | Permafrost microbial communities from Stordalen Mire, Sweden - P3-2 metaG (Illumina Assembly) | ecosystem: Environmental > Terrestrial > Soil > Wetlands > Permafrost | place: Sweden: Stordalen...
CAGTTTGATGGGGTGGACGCCCCCCGACGGCATCGACGTGCCAGAGTGAGGTCGTTGAGATCTCAAACAGAGGAGAGCGTCCGTGGAACAGGTTAGCACAATTGGATTGGATATCGCCAAGCGGGTCTTTCAAGCGCATGGCGCGGATAGCGCAGGCAATGAAGTGTTCCGCAAGAAGCTGGCTCGAGGCAAGGTATTGATGTTCCTGGCCTCTCAGCCGAGCTGTGTTGTGGCTCTGGAAGCCTGCGGGGGCGCCCATCATTGGGGTCGGGAGATCGCCAAACTTGGGCATAGGGTGAAGCTGATTGCGCCCAAGTACGTCAAGCCATTTGTGAAGCGGCAGAAGAATGATGCGGCCGATGCGGAGGCGATCTGCGAGGCGGCGCAGCGGCCGACGATGCGGTTTGTGGCGGTGAAGAGCGCCGAGGCCCAGGCGAGTGCGCTGGTATTTCGCACGCGTGACCTATTGGTGCGCCAGCGGACCCAGATAATCAATGCCTTGCGGGGCCACTTGACGGAATATGGATTGGTCGTCGCTCAGGGACCGGCCCATGTGGCAGAGCTGATCGAGTACATCAAATATCCCCGATGCGAGCTGCCCCAAGAGGCGCGCTCTATCCTTTGCGTTCTGATTACCTCGTTCACGGATCTCGACGAGAAGATTACGTTGCTTGACCGCGAGATCACCAAGCGCGCCCGGGAAGATCAAGTTGCCCGCAGGTTGACGACTATTCCCGGAATCGGCCCGATCATCGCGACGGCGATCGCTGCTCTCGCTCCGCCGGTGGGAACATTCAAGCGGGGAAGAGACTTTGCCGCGTGGGTGGGACTGACGCCATTGCAGCGCTCGACGGGCGGCAAGCAGAAGCTCGGCGCAACCTCAAAGATGGGCGAGCGGACAATCCGCCGTCTGCTCATCATCGGCGCGAGCGCCGTGGTGCGCCAGGCCGTTCGTCGCGGCGCACCCCAAGGATCTTGGCTCGCGCGCATGCTCGCTCGCAAGCCGCGAATGCTCGTCATTGTCGCCTTGGCGAACAAGATGGCTCGCATTGCTTGGGCGCTGCTGGCCAAGGGAGAAGTCTACAAAGCTCCGGTCGCCGTGACGGCGTAAGCCGCGCGACGCCTGAGGTCGTCGGAGTGTAGGAGGGTTCAACAGGAAAGTATGGTGCAACAGTCGATGAGACGAGGTCGGAAAAACCAGTCTAGGTCAACGTGCTTACAGCACGCCAGTTTGATTTGGATCCGATCTTCAAACTCCCATACGGGCCCGCGGCCACTGTACGGTCGCAATAGAGGCCGGACAGATGACGGGACTCGACTACACGCCCAGAATTTGCTCAAGATTCTCCTTGCACTCTCGGGGGCGTCCACAGATGACCTAGGGTTGTAGGGCTTGCCTGACAAACGATCATGAATATTGTGTCACGATATTCATTGGGCGAAGGGGCATTAGGAATGCGTTTGATATCGTCTGTATTGGCTTTGAGCTTGACCACTTCTGCTGCTTTCGCAGCTGATCCCGGGCTACTTCCTGCGGGTTCTCCCGCTGGCGTTAAGACGGCCCAGATGAGCGACAACACCGTGCTCTATGTTCTGCTAGGCGCAGGTGTGATCGCTGGTATCGCTGTCGCTGCGTCCAGCGGAGGCGGCAGCGCGCCGGCTTCGGGTGCAACCACCACGACCACTTCGACATCTACGACCGGTTAAGGAGCGGGAGCTTCTTCGATCAGCTTCACGATGTCGCCAATGTCCCAAAGCCGGTCCGTGAGACGGGCGGCCATAGCGGGCGACATGCGGACCGCTGAATTGATCCGGGCGAAGTTGTACCAAGTCATATAAAGCGCGACCAAATGGACGTGGTTTTCTATCTTCTTGGAATGAGAAGATGTAAGCTGGGCAAACCTTTTCATCTGTTGCCTCATAGTTTGGTTGTGCTTCTCAACATAAGATGTTGAAACCAGAGCCTTAATGGGCTTTCCCAACACCCGGCGCTTGGAAATGCCACAGCACTCGCCGGGGCTGTATTTCCGCTCCGGGCCAGCCAGATCGGGCGTGGGGCCGTAGTGCTTCACAAGCTGGGCATAATCCACATCAATCCCGAAGGCTCCCAGGACGGCGCTGAGATAGGCCCCATGACCATCGGTGGTTAGCTGCACTCGGGTTGCTAGGCGGTCGGCAACGTCATGCATGAAGTCTTGGGCGGCGTCTGCATCCCGGCTGCCGATCAGGTAGGACACGATCAGCTTGGAGTCGGCGTCAATCGCGGTCCAGGTCCATGCGTCACCGGCACCCTCAGGAGCAGCCTTGAGCAAATTCCTGAGCTAGTCGCCGACAAGCTGAAGAGAACGCTGGAATAGCGCTTCTTCTTTGGAGCGCGCGTGATCTTGTCAGCGGTGTTGCCGACTACTTCATTGGTTTTGGTCGCTTCCCGCATGATGGCGACGCCACGCGCTATGGGGTCTTCCGGCAGCTTGCGGGGCAGCTTCGTGGACTTGGGGGGATGGGGCGCTTTAGGCACCGATCACGCCTCCCAGTCCCTTAAAGCGAGTTTCATTTTGGCAATATCGCTTTCGAGCTTCCGCCGTTCCACTAAAGACTCTTCGGCGCGCAGGCGCACAATCCATTCCTGGATTTTGTCTTTAGCCCATTGAACCCGCAGTTCGGCCCATTGCTCTTCGTATTCGGAAGCCATGATCAGACCCTAGACCCGACCCTAAACCCTCGCAATCTCAGAAAAATCGAAACTGCACCAGTGCCCCAATGCGACGCGCGACGGAATAAGCCATTGAAAATATTGACGTTGATATGGCATACTAAACCACAAGTTGTAACCGTTTGACTCGCCAAAGTCCCTGAATATAGTGCGCCGCTTTCCGGCACCTGCGCCGGTGACCAAATACTTTTTTCGAGGACTGATGACCAAGCGCGCCAATTCCAAATACAAGCTCGACCGCCGCGTCGGCGAGAATCTCTGGGGCCGTCCCAAGAGCCCCGTCAACAAGCGCTCCTATGGTCCGGGCCAGCACGGCCAGCGCCGCGCCAAGAAGCTTTCCGACTATGGCACCCAGCTCCAGGCCAAACAAAAGCTCAAGGGCTATTACGGCAACATCACCGAGCGGCAGTTCCGCAAATATTACACCGACGCCGCGCGCCGCCCCGGCGACACCGGCGAGAACATGATCGGCTTGCTCGAGACCCGTCTCGACACGGTGGTGTTCCGCTCCAAGTTCGTGCCGACCCCGTTCGCCGCGCGCCAGCTGGTCAGCCACGGCCATGTGAAGGTCAATGGCCGCCGCGTCACCATCGCCTCCTATCACGTCAAGGACAGCGACACGATCGAGCTGACGCCCAAGGCGCGCGAGATGGCGCTGGTGCTGGAAGCCTCCAAGAGCGCGGAACGCGACACGCCCGACTATCTGGAAGTGGCCGAAGGCAAGAGCGCCAAGCTGCTGCGCACCCCCAAGCTCGCGGACGTGCCGTTCGCGGTGCAGATGGAGCCGCATCTGATCGTCGAATTCTACTCGCGCTGATCAGAAGCCAATCACAAAAGAAAAAGCCCGCCAGCAATGGCGGGCTTTTTTCATATCGGGCACCCCGGGCGCGCCCGCGCAGGCGCGAAGGACGGTGCGACACATTCCGAAACATCCTGAAATCCGGCCGGCATGTCCCCGGTACGTCGCGGGCATTGGATATAGGCTGGTTGGTGTCCCGGTCGGCCACGCCGCATGGTTGCGGTCCGGTCGCGAGCGGCACGCCCAAGGTTTTTCAGGGCCCATGGCGGGCAACATCACGGAGTCGCGCAAGATGAAGATTACCACCAAACTCGGATTGCTGTTCGCCGGCATGATCATCGTGTTCATTCTGCTCGGCGTTACGCTGCTGGCCCAGATGAGACTTGTCTCCAACGGGTATGACGCCCTGCTGGCCTCGCCGGTGCGCGACATCGACGCCGCGCGCGTGGTGCAGGTGAATTTCAAAAAGGAAGTCCAGGAATGGAAGGACACGCTGCTGCGCGGTCACAAACCCGCGGACCTTGCCAAGTACGGCAAGCAATTCCGTGAGCAGGAAGCCGCGGTCCGGGCTGGCGCTGTCGCCCTGTCCCGGACGGTAGAGGATCAGGAAGCGCACAAGCTTCTGGTCCAGTTCATTGCCGCCGACGATGTGATGAGCGCCAAATACAAGCGCGCCTATGACGTTTACGTGGCGGGAAATGCGGATTTCAAGGCGGCTGACGCGCTGGTGCGCGGCCAGGACCGCGCGCCGACCGACCTTTTCGACAAGGTCGTGCAGCGGCTGGAAGCCCGGGTCAAGTCCACGGTCGCGGCCCAGCAGCTTTCCGTACGCCGCAACCAGAGCCTGGCGCTGGGCATCTCGGCCGGCCTATTGAGCCTGCTGGGGCTGCTGGGCTTTCTCACGGTCCGCAGCATCGTGCGGCGCCTCGCCGCCCTGCGTAACGTGTCCCGCCGCCTCGCCAATGCCGATGTCGAAGGCCTGTCGATCGATATCTCCGGCAAGGATGAGATCGGCGAATTCGGTGAAAGCATGAAGGGCGTTCGGGCCGCCATCGAAGAACTGCTGCACGTCGCGCAAGCGCTGTCCAGGGCAGCCTGAAACTATAGGAGGACAAGGATATGGCCGCGAAATTGACCGAATTCTACGCACAGGCCAGCAGCCAGTACGGCGTCATGGGACGCATGAAGCTGGCCATGCTGACCAAGATACCTTCCGAAAAGGCCGGGAATGAACCGGACTCGCCGGATAACATCAAGCTCTTCCAGCAGGCGATGCATCAGCTGAAGCAGGCCGCCTGACGTCACGGTTTGCAGCCAATCTCCCCCTCGCGGCTGCAACAGGGGCCATGCCCCAAAAGAAAAAGGGAGCCGGTGATCCGGCTCCCTTTTTTTGTGCCAAGCGGCTGCTTGAAAGGTTTCAGGCGGCCGGTTCCAGCGCCACGCCATGCTGTTCCAAGAAGGGCACCAGCTCCTCCTGCTCGAACATCTCGCGCACAATGTCGGCGCCACCGACAAACTCGCCCTTCACATAAAGCTGTGGGATGGTCGGCCAGTTGGAGAAGGCCTTGATACCTTCGCGCACCTCGGCGTCTTCCAGCACATTCACGGCTTTGAACTTGGCCCCGACGTGGGACAGGATCTGCACCGTCACCGCCGAAAAGCCGCACTGCGGAAAGGCGGGCGTGCCTTTCATGTAAAGCAGCACATCGTTGCTCTTCACGTCATCGGCAATGCGGGCCTGCACATCAGACATTTCGGGAACCTTCGCGGAATTTCGGTTATGATCTAAGCATGGGGGGGCGAAGGGTCAAGACAGGCCCGGAAGCGTCCGCGTGAGCGGGAGCGACCAAATTATTAAGAAGCCCCATTTCACGCCGGTTTTCATGCAATTTCCGCCCGCTTTAACCTTGGCCCTGGAAGCCCTTCTGGAAGGCGTGCCGCGCAAGGAACTAGCGGCTGCCGCCCAGAAAATGTCCGCCGGTTATCGCCAGGGCGAGACGTCACAGCCCATCACCACACAGCTCGCGGCAAGCGCCTATGCGGTGGCGCGCATGCCGGCGACCTTTGCGGCCTGTGCCGCGGTGTTCGCGCGCCTGGCCGAGGTGATGCCGGCTTTCGCGCCGGGGAGCCTTCTGGATGTCGGCGTAGGTACCGGCGCGGCCAGCTGGGCAGCGGTGACGCAGTGGCCCGATATTGCCGATGTCACCATGCTGGACCGCAATCCGGCACTGCGGGAGCTGGCGCGGCGGCTGGCGGATTCAGGAGCTTTGGCGAAAGCCGAAATTCTGGGCGGCGATCTCAGCGCGGAGAAACCAAAGGCTGATCTGGTGGCGGCCAGTTATGTGCTGGCCGAATTGCCGCAAGAGCAGGTGGCTTCTGTCGCGCGCGATTTGTGGCAGAGCGCGAATAGCGCGCTGGCGCTGATCGAACCCGGCACGCCGGACGGCTTTGCCCGCATCCGCAGCGCACGGGCGGCGCTGATCCAGGCGGGTGGCCATGTTGCCGCGCCCTGCACCCATGACCGCGACTGTCCGATGAGCGATGGGGACTGGTGCCACTTCTCTCAACGATTGGCGCGTTCGCGCGACCACATGTTGCTGAAAGACGCCACCGTTCCGTTCGAGGACGAGCGTTACTCTTATGTGGTGGTGACGCGGGAGAAGGTGGCAAAAGGCGCGCGCATCTTGGCCCCGCCGCTTCAAACCAAGCCGGGCCTGACGTTCAAATTATGTGATGAAACAGGCCTGCATGCCCGTTTTGTTGCCGCGCGCGACAAGGACGAGTATCGCCGCGTGCGCAAACGCGGCTGGGGCGACCTGTTCTAGGGGTGGTGCAGAACCTGCGCCACCTGGCCGCTCGCCGGCCTGTCCAGTTGTGGCACGGGCTTGGCCCGCAGGCTTCTGTCAAAAAAGCCGATGGCATAGGCGGCGATGGTCGCCTGGTACCTGTGATTGAGTTCGGTGAAGGCAAAATGCCCCGCGCCATCCAGCATCACCAGATATTTGGGCGCCCGGGTCATGGCAAAGCTTTGTGAAACTGTTGTCGGTGCGATCAGCCGGTCCTTGGTGCCGCCCATGTACATCACGGGGATTGTGATCTTCCCCAGTGTGTCTTTGTCGACAAAGGGCGTGGAAAAAGGCGCCAGCGCCAGTACCGCCTTGAAACGGGTGTCGCGCCATTGCGGCCAGCCACCCGCCAGCCCCAGCACGGTATAGCCGCCCAACGAATGGCCCATTAGGGCGATGCGGGACGGATCGATCGCGCTCTTGTAAGGCGCATGGTTCAGGGCGAAATCCAGCAGGTTTTCGATGTCGTCGTGCCGGCTGACCTCGGTGCTTGGGTTCCAGGCGGCGTCATTGCCAAAGGATTTGTCGGGGCCGCGCCCGGTCATCATCTTCCACAGGCCGGCGGCCATGCCGGTGGTGTAGCGTTTGCAGCCTTTGTCCTTGTGATTGGGCGCCAGTACGGCATAGCCGGCATCAGCCAGCGCCTGGGTGAGCGTGCGGGACTGCTGGGCGCAGCCGCCAAAGCCGTGGCTGAACAGGATCAGCGGCACATCATGGTGATGGCGGGCAAAATCCTTCGGCAGCCATGCGCTGTAGGTCAGGCCGCTGTCGGTGGTGAGGGTTGGCTGGACTGTCGCGGCGCAGACGGGCGCCGCCAGGGCGGGCGTGGCGGTGAGGAACGCAAGCGTGGCGATCAGGAGAAGACGCATGGGCCTTGAGCACCCCTGGACGGATCAGCCCTTGGCCACAGTCTGCAACTGCAGGGCATGCAGCACGCCGCCCATATTACCCTTCAGCGCGGCATAAACCATCTGGTGCTGGGCGACGCGGCTTTTGCCATTGAAGGCCGATGACGTGATGGTCGCGGCCCAGTGATTGTCGTCACCGGCCAGGTCTTTCATCTCGATCTCGGCGTCGGGGAATGCGGCCTTGATATAGGCCTCGATCTCAGCGGCTTTCATGCCCATGACTTTGCCTATTAGTTGGTGCCAGATTAATTGGTAACCGGGATTTCTTCGCCCGACATATAATTGGGAAACCAGCCTTCAAACCCGGTCTTCAGCGTGGCGACGGCGACGCTGTCCTTGTCATCGAGCGTGATGGCATCGCCGCCGGTCTTGCCCAGTTCCGCCACCGGAATGTAAGCCGCACGGGCTTCGGCCACGATCTTCTCGGCTTCGGCAAAGGGAGCGGCAATCACATAACGCGCCTGGTCCTCGCCGAACCAGAAGGGAATGGCGTCGGGCAATCCGGCAACGCCGATGCTGGCGCCGATGCTCTTCGGCATCGCCATTTCGGCGATCGCCACCAGAAGCCCGCCGTCGGAGACATCATGCACGGTGTCGACCCGGCCCTGTTCGATCAGGCCGCGCACGAAATCGCCGTGCTTTTTCTCCACACCCAGGTCGACGGGCGGCGCCGCGCCCTCTTCCCGGCCCTCGATCTCGCGCAGATAGATGGACTGGCCCAGATGGCCCTTGGTGTCGCCGATCAGGATGATGACATCGCCGGGGCGCTTGAACGCCACCGTCGCCATCTTGGTCACGTCTGCCATCAGGCCGACGCCACCGATGGCGGGGGTGGGCAGGATGCCTTCGCCATTGGTCTCGTTGTACAGCGAGCAATTGCCGCCGATCACCGGGAAGTCCAGGGCGCGGCAGGCAGCTCCGATGCCGTCGATGCCGGCCACGATCTCCCACATGATCTCGGGCTTCTGCGGATTGCCGTAATTCAGATTGTCGGTGACGGCCAGCGGCAGCGCGCCCACCGCGGTCAGGTTGCGCCAGGCTTCGGCCACCGCCTGCTTGCCGCCTTCGAACGGGTCGGGGCGGCAATAGCGCGGCGTCACATCGGTGGTGATGGCCAGCGCCTTGTTGGTGCCATGCACGCGCACCACGGCGGCGTCGCCACCGGGCACCTGCACCGTGTCGGCCATCACGGTATGGTCATACTGTTCCCACACCCAGCGGCGCGAGGCCATGTCGGGCGAAGAGAGAATGGTCTTCAGCGAGGCCAGAACCGGCTTCTTCTTGTCATAAGACGGCGCGCCGGTAGGCGGCTTGCGCTCGGTGAAGGGGCGCTCATAGATCGGGGCTTCGTCCGACAGGGCTGTAATGGGCATGTCGGCTTCGACCTTGCCCTTGTGCTTGACCACCAGCCGCTTGGTGTCGGTGGTGATGCCGATCACGGCGAAATCCAGCTCCCACTTCTGGAAGATGGCCTGGGCCTGCTTTTCGCGGCCGGGCTTCAGCACCGCCAGCATGCGTTCCTGGCTTTCCGACAGCATCATCTCATAGGCCGTCATGTTGGCTTCGCGCTGGGGCACCTTGTCGAGGTCGAGCTCGATGCCCGAGCCGCCCTTGTCGCCCATTTCTGCGGAAGACGATGTCAGGCCGGCCGCGCCCATGTCCTGGATGGCGATGATGGCGTCGGTCGCCATCAGTTCCAGGCAGGCTTCCAGCAGCAGTTTCTCGGTGAAGGGGTCGCCGACCTGCACGGTGGGGCGCTTTTCCTCCGAGGCGTCGTCGAATTCGGCCGACGCCATGGTTGCGCCATGAATGCCGTCGCGGCCGGTCTTGGAGCCGATATAGACGACCGGGTTGCCGGCGCCCTTGGCCGCCGACATGAAGATCTTGTCGGTCTTGGCCAGGCCCACGCACATGGCGTTGACCAGAATATTGCCATTGTAGCTGGCGTGGAAATTGACTTCGCCGCCCACGGTGGTCACGCCCATGCAATTGCCATAGCCGCCGATGCCCGAGACCACGCCCGACACCAGATGCCGGGTCTTGGGGTGAGAAGGCTCGCCAAAGCGCAGCGCATTCATCATGGCGATAGGGCGCGCGCCCATGGTGAAGACGTCGCGCATGATGCCGCCAACGCCCGTTGCCGCGCCCTGATAAGGCTCAATGAAAGAAGGATGGTTGTGGGATTCCATCTTGAAGATGGCGGCGTCGCCATCGCCGATATCGATCACGCCGGCATTCTCGCCCGGGCCCTGGATCACCCAGGGCGCCTTGGTCGGCAGCTTCTTCAGATGGGCGCGGGTGGACTTGTAGGAGCAATGCTCGCTCCACATCACGCTGAAGATGCCCAGTTCGACAAAGCTCGGCTCGCGGCCCATCAGGGCCAGGATGCGGTCATATTCCGTGTCCGATAGCCCGTGCTCGCGGACCATCTCTGGCGTGATCTTGGTCATGCGACTCTACTCAGGAAAGGGCTTCGATCAGGCTCTGGAACAGCCCGCGGCCGTCGGTGCCGCCAAGGGTCTCGTCCACCACCCGCTCGGGATGGGGCATCAGCCCCAGCACATTGCGTTTCTCGCTCAGGATGCCGGCGATGTTGCGGGCCGAGCCGTTGGGGTTCTCGCCCTTGGCATAACGGAAGGCGACGCGGTTCTCGCCTTCCAGCCGGTTGAGCGTCTCGTCATCGGCGAAATAGCTGCCTTCGCCATGCGCCACCGGAAAGGTCACACGCTGGCCATTGTCATATTTGCGGGTGAAGCCGGACTGGGTTTCTTCCACTTCCAGGCCGACGGGCTTGCAGACAAATTTCAGCGCCGCGTTGCGCATCAAGGCGCCCGGCAGCATGTGGCTTTCGGTCAGGACCTGAAAGCCGTTGCATACCCCCAGCACCAAGCCGCCCTTGTCGGCATGAGCTTTCACGGACTTCATCACCGCCGACTGGCTGGCCATCGCCCCGCAGCGCAGATAGTCGCCATAGGAAAATCCGCCCGGCAGCACCACCAGATCCACGTCCGGCAGTTCGCTGTCCTGGTGCCACACCATATGCGGCGTCTTGCCGGTCATCTGCGTCAGCGCGACCTTGGCGTCGCGGTCGCAGTTGGAGGCGGGAAAGACGATGACGGCGGATTTCAAATCTTCACTCCTTTTGCGCGCAGCTTCTCGATCACTTTGGGCAACACCTCGGCGGCCGCTTCCCGGCCCCAGGCGATACCCAGCGGCACCGCTTCCTTTATGATGGCCGGCGTCTCGGCAATAACCTTCTGTCCCGCGGGGCTCTGATAGAACTGCTCGATGGCCGTGAGTTCGTCGAGGGTGAAATGGCTGGCATAGATGCGTGCATTGGCCGTCACCATCTTCGGAAGCGTGCTCTTCATTTCTTCCCCGATCATGTCCGAAACCATCTTGATCTGATCTTCGGTCAGATTGGGGGCCTGCTGTTTGATGAGGTTCACCAGCTGGGGCAGCATGATGTCCAACGCTTGGCTCATGTGGTCGAGCGCGTGGGTTTCTTGCAGGATTTTGACGGCCAGATCGATCTTGGGATCGGGGGCCGGAGCGGCGTCTTGCGCAAAGGCTGGAGAGAAGCAGAACGCAACCAGACAGAGGGATGCGGCCCAGGCTCTCATTTCAGTTCGATCTCGTATTTCTCGATCACGGTATTGGCGAGCAGCTTTTCGCACATCGCCGTCAGATCAGATTTGGCCTTTTCGGCATCGCTGCCCGACAGTTCCAGGTCGATGACCTTGCCCTGGCGCACCTCGCCGACCGAGCCGAAGCCCAAGCCGTTCAGGGCATGGCCGATGGCCTTGCCCTGGGGGTCGAGAACGCCGTTCTTGAGGGTAATGAAGACGCGTGCTTTCACTGAACCAGAACCGGACCTTTGTTCTCGCCTTGCACCGATTCGGGCATGATTCCCAAGCGTCTTGCGACTTCGCTATAGGCCTCCACCACCCCGCCCATGTCGCGGCGGAAACGGTCCTTGTCGAGTTTTTCGTTGGTGTTGACGTCCCACAGCCGGCAATTGTCCGGGCTGATCTCGTCCGCCAGCACGATGCGCATGTAGTCGTTTTCCCAGAGGCGCCCGAATTCCAGCTTGAAATCCACCAGCTTGATGCCGGCGCCCAAAAACAGGCCCGACAGGAAGTCGTTGACGCGGATGGTCAGGTTGACGATGTCGTCCAGGTCTTGGGGGCTGGCCCAACCGAACGCGGTGATGTGCTCTTCGCTGACCCAGGGGTCGTTCAGCCCGTCGTTCTTGTAGTAATATTCGATAATGGAGCGCGGCAGCGCGGTGCCTTCCTCGATCCCCAGCCGCTTGGACATGGAGCCGGCGGCGACATTGCGCACCACCACTTCCAGCGGAATGATTTCGACTTCCTTGATCAGCTGCTCGCGCATGTTCAGGCGGCGCACGAAATGGGTCGGCACCCCGATGCCCTGAAGCTGGGTCATCAGATATTCGCTGATGCGGTTGTTGAGGACGCCCTTGCCCTCGATCGTATCCTTCTTGGCGCCATTGCCGGCGGTGGCGTCATCCTTGAAGTACTGGATGACGGTGCCCGGCTCGGTGCCTTCGTAGAGGATCTTGGCTTTGCCTTCGTAGATGACGCGGCGGCGCTTCATGGCAATGTTCCTTGATGCTGAAAGTGGGCGCCCGTTGAAACCGCAATTTAGGGATGCACGGGGGCGGGAGCAATGATTGTCGCCGCCGCATGGGCGCATGGCAGGTTCCCGTCCACAGAAATGTCCCGAATCAACGACTTAGGGCGATGCCCCGGCGCGCAGCCGGGCCAGGGCGTCGGGAAAGCGGCGTGACAGCGGAACATTCAGGCTGCCCAGACGCACATCATAGTCGCCGGAGCCTTCGGGACTGAGCCCGGTGACGGCCTTTTCATTCACCAGCCAGGAGCGGTGGGTACGCACAAAGCCGCACCCCGCCAGTTCGCTTTCCACCGCAGACAGGGGCCGGCGCATCAAAAGCTTGCGGCCATCGGTCAGGGCGAATTCCACATAATTGCCCGCCGACGATACGGCGAGAATGTCGGCCAGCGGCACCCGCGTCAGTTTGGCACCGTCGCGGATGTCGAAAGTGGCCGGGCTCGACGCCAGAGCCGGCCGCAGCTGGCGCAGCAGATGACCGATGAGCGCAAAACCCGCCAGGAACATCACATAGCTGAAGCCGTCCTTGCGGAATTCATAGAGAAATCCAGGCCAGAAATGGCCGACATGGTAGTGCGCGCCCAGCATGCGATAGGCCAGGATGCGCAGGGCGACAAAGCCGCTGACGTGCGCCAGGGAAAAGAGCGGGGCCGCCGGGATGTGGATCAGCAGCCACCAGCGCGGCCGCACATCGAAGGGCGCCAGGCGCCAGGCCAGCCAGACAATCCAGAAAAAGGCCATCACCGTCAGCCAGCTGGAGCCTTCCCAGATCAGCGGCTCCACCAGACTGACATGTGGCCAGTCATGAGTGTCGGACATGACATTGAGAGTGTTGATCACACCCACAATCAGCGCCGCCATGAGATAGGCGTAGCGAAGGCCCTGCAGGCTTCTGCTGTCCGTCCCGGAAAACCCGCCGCTCAGCCCAAGCCTTTGCCAGACATCACCAATTCGACGCGGGCCGGCACCAAAGCCTTTCGCGGGCGAGGCATCTGGGTGAGAACTGGACATGGCCGGACGATAGCGGATCGGGAGCAGGTGATGAAACGGGCTTTGCGCGGATTTGTGACGGGTTGGATGGTGCTTTCGGCGCCGGCACTGGCCGATAACGGCTGGCCGCAATATGGCGGCGACCAGGGCGGGCAGCGCCACTCAAGCGCCAGCCAGATCACACCCGCCAATGTCGGCCAGCTGCATCAGGCGTGGAGCTATTCCACCGGCGCGCTGACCCGCCATGCCGGGTCCATCCATATGTCGGCTTTCGAAAACACGCCCATCCTGGACGAAGGCAAGCTGTTTGTGTGTTCCGCGTTCCAGGAAGTCAGCGCGCTGGACCCGGGCACGGGCAAGGAAATCTGGCGCTTTGATCCCCATCTGCCCGACGACATGCGGATCAACTTTCCCAATTCCTTCAACTGCCGCGGTGTCGCCTATTGGAAAGGTAGCGACGGCAAGGGGCGCATTTTTCTCGCGGCCAACAATCGCCGGCTCTATGCCCTGGATGCGGCGACCGGCAGGCCGATCCAAAGCTTCGGCGATCATGGTTCAGCCGTGATCTATGACGGCAAGCTGGAACGGCGGGGCCAGATGCAGTTCTCCTCGCCGCCCATCGTCAGCCATGGCGTGGTGGTGGTGGGTTCCTCGCTGGACGACAACCAGCGGGTGGACGAACTGCGCGGCACGGTGCGCGCCTTCGACGCCATGACCGGTGCGCCGAAATGGAGCTTTGACCCGGTGCAGGGCGCCAACATGCGCGCCGGCGCCGCCAATGTCTGGGCGCCGCTGTCGGCGGATGATGCGCGCGGGCTGGTCTATCTGCCCACCTCCAGCCCCAGCCCGGATTTCTGGGGCGGTTTTCGCACCGGCGATGACCGCTACACCAGCGCCATTGTTGCGCTGAAGATCGACAGCGGCGCCGTGGCCTGGTCGTTTCAGACCGTGCATCACAATGTCTGGGACTATGATGTGCCGGCGCAGCCGACCCTGGGCACGGTGACCTATAGAGGGCAGACATCGCCCGCGCTGTTGCAGGCGACCAAGCAGGGCCTGCTGTTCACCATCAACCGCGAGACCGGAAAGCCCATCATTCCCGTCGAGGAACGCAAGGTGCCGCAAGGGGCTGCGCCCGGCGACCCGCTATCGCCGACCCAGCCGTTTCCGGTTGCACCGCCGCCCTTGGCGCCCAGCCACATCACCGCCAATGACGCCTTTGGCCTGACCTTCTGGGATCGCGGCAAATGCCGTGACGCTATCGCGGCCGCGCGCAATGACGGGCTTTTCACCCCGCCCAGCACGCAAGGAACGCTGATCTATCCCTTCACCGGCGGCGGCACCAACTGGGGCGGCCTGTCGTTCGATGCCGCCCATGACATCGCCTTCGTCAACACTTCCAGCGTGATCCATCTGGTCACGCTGATCCCGGCGGCGAATTTCGACGCCTTCCGCAAGGCCCATCCGCATGAAGAAGTCTCACGCAACAAGGGTGCGCCCTTCGGCATGTGGCGTCACACATTGGTGTCGCCCTTCGGCATGCCGTGCAATCCGCCGCCCTGGGGGCAGTTGCATGCCATCGACATGGCGAGCGGCAAAATCCTGTGGTCGGTGCCGCTGGGCACCACCGAGGATCTGGCGCCCTTCAGCCAGTATTTCCTGGGCAAGACCGGCATTCCCAATTTCGGCGGCCCCGTCTCCACCGACAGCGGGCTGGTCTTCATCGCCGCGACCATGGACGACTATCTGCGCGCCTTTGATGCGAAGACCGGCGCGGAACTGTGGCGCGGGCGCTTGCCCGCCGGTGGCCAGGCCACGCCCATGACCTATATGTGGAAGGGCAAGCAGTATGTCGTGATCGCCGCCGGCGGCCATGAAAAGGGCGGCACCAGACATGGCGATCAGGTGATCGCCTTTGCCCTGGGTGGTTAGTCGAAGACGCGCTTGAAGATCGTATCGACCTGCTTGAGGTGATAGCCCAGGTCGAACATGGCTTCGAGCTTGGCCGCCGGCAAAGCCTTGGAGACATCCGGATCGGCCTTGAGCAGGTCGAGCAGATTGCCTTCGCCATTCCAGGCGCGCATCGCGTTCTTTTGCACCAGCCGGTAGCTGTCCTCGCGCGCAAGGCCCGCTTGGGTCAGTGCCAAGAGCACACGCTGGCTGTGCACCAGGCCGTGGGTGGCATCCAGGTTCTTCTGCATGCGGTCGGGATAGACCACCAGCTTCTCGATCACCCCGGTCATGCGCGCCAGCGCAAAGTCGAGGGTGATGGTGGCGTCGGGGCCGATGTAACGCTCGACCGAGGAATGGGAGATATCGCGCTCATGCCACAGCGCCACATTCTCCATCGCGGGGATGGCGTAGCTTCTAACCATGCGGGCCAGCCCAGTGACGTTTTCGGTCAAGACCGGATTGCGCTTGTGGGGCATGGCGGACGAGCCCTTCTGGCCCGGCGAGAAATACTCCTCGGCTTCCAGCACTTCGGTGCGCTGCAGATGACGGATCTCCACCGCCAGCCGTTCCAGCGAGGACGCGACCACGCCAAGTGTGGTGAAATAGGCGGCATGGCGGTCACGCGGAATCACCTGCGTCGAAACGGGCTCCACCGCAAGTCCCATTGCCTTGGCGACATGTTCTTCGACGCGCGGATCGATATTGGCGAAGCTGCCCACCGCGCCCGAAATGGCGCAGGTGGCGATTTCCGCACGCGCCGTCACCAGCCGCTGCCTCGCGCGGGTGAATTCGGCATAGTAAGTGGCGAGCTTGACGCCAAAGGTGGTGGGCTCGGCATGGATGCCGTGGCTGCGCCCGATGGTGGGCGTCATCTTGTATTCAAAGGCGCGTTTCTTGAGCGCGGCCAGCAGCGCATCGGTGTCTTCGATCAGCATGTCGGCGGCGCGCGCCAGCTGCACATTCAGGCAGGTGTCCAGCACGTCGGATGACGTCATGCCCTGATGCACAAAGCGCGCTTCGGGGCCGACGATCTCGGACAGATGGGTCAGAAAGGCGATGACGTCGTGCTTGACCTCGCGCTCGATCTCGTCGATCCGGGCCACGTCGAACTTGGCGTTCCTGCCTTTTTCCCAGACCTTGGCGGCGGCTTCCTTCGGCACCACGCCCAGTTCGGCCAGCGCGTCGGTGGCGTGCGCCTCGATCTCGAACCAGATGCGGAATTTGGTCTCGGGCGACCAGATGGACACCATCTTGTCGCGGGCATAGCGGGGGATCATGGGAAGTCACCAGTGCGTGTTACCGCTGCTTCTAGCGCGGAAAGCGGGCATGCGGAAGGGTTGATTTCTAAAGCAATCCCAAGGACTTGAAGCTGGCATGACCGCCGCGGCCGATCACCAGATGATCGTGCACCGCGATCGACAGGGCTTTTGCCGCCGCCACGATCTCGCGCGTCATCGCGATGTCGGCCTTCGACGGCGTGGGATCGCCGCTGGGATGGTTGTGCACCAGGATGATGGCGGAGGCCGAAAGCTCCAGCGCGCGCTTGACGATCTCGCGCGGATAGACCGGCGTGTGGTCCACCGTGCCGCGGTTCTGCACCTCGTCGGCGATCAGCACATTCTTGCGGTCCAGGAACAGGACGCGGAATTCCTCATTCGCCGAGCGCGCCATCGCCGCCGTGCAATAATCCAGCAACGCCGTCCAGGACGACAAGGCGGGCCGTCCGATCACCTGGGTCTTGGCCAGGCGATGCGCGGCCGCTTCCACGATTTTCAGATGGTTGGCGACACCTTCACCCACGCCTTTGACTTCCATCAGCTGGGCGCGGGGTGCGGCAATCACTTCGGCGAAGCTGCCGAAGCGCGCCAGCAAAGCCTTGGCCAACGGCTTGGTATCGCGCCGGGGAAGTGCTGCGAACAAAGTCAGTTCCAAAAGCTCATAATCAGGCATGGCGTCCGCACCGCCCTTCAGGAAACGCGCACGCAGCCGTTCGCGATGGCCTTCGGGACCGGTGTCCTCGGACATCAGGCCCGTGCCGGATCAGACATAGGGAGGTTTATGCAGGCCCTTGGGCGACAGGGTGAAAATCTCCACGCCGGTCTCGGTGACGCCCACCGAATGCTCGAACTGCGCCGACAATGAGCGGTCGCGCGTCACCGCGGTCCAGCCATCGCTCAGCACCTTCACGCCAAAGCCGCCCAGATTGATCATGGGCTCGATGGTGAAGAACATGCCGGGCCGAAGCACAATGCCGCCGCCGGGCTTGCCGTAATGCACGATGTTGGGCAGGGCGTGGAACACCTTGCCCAGGCCGTGGCCGCAGAAGTCGCGCACTACGGCGCATTTTTCCTGGCCCTCGGCAAAGGACTGGATGGTATGACCGATGTCGCCGGTGGTGGCGCCGGGCTTCACCACAGCGATACCGCGCATCATGGCGTCATAGGTGATCTCGACCAGACGCTCGGCTTTGCGCTTGACCTCGCCCACTGGGTACATGCGCGATGTGTCGCCATGCCAGCCGTCCAGGATCACGGTGACGTCGATATTGACGATATCGCCGTCGCGCAGCGGCTTGTCGTTGGGAATGCCGTGGCAGACCACATGATTGATCGAGGTGCAGACCGTGTGGCGATAGCCGCGATAGCCCAGGCAGGCGGGCAGGGCGCCGTGGGCGATGATGTAATCATAGGCCACCTTGTCCAGCGCCGCGGTGGTCACACCCGGCTTGACCAGGGGCACCAGCAGGTCCAGCACCTCGGCGGCCAGCCGGCCGGCCCGGCGCATGCCCTCGAAATCGGATGCATCATGCAGGGCCACGGCAAAATGGGCCTTGCGGGCGGCTTCAAAAATTTCGGGCTGGGGCAGGATGGTCATATCACCGGCAATATAATATCCCGGGCGATAAAACCAAAGCCCGGTTACAGGACGCTAAATGCCCAAAACTGCCGCAGTTCTGGTGATCGGGGACGAGATCCTGTCGGGCCGCACCCAGGATACCAATACCAACGCCATTGCCCGGTTCCTGAGCGCCCTGGGGATCGACCTGAAGGAAGTGCGGGTGGTGGGCGATGCGGAGGCCGAAATCGTCGCCGCCCTGAATGCCCTGCGGGAACGGTACGATTTCGTCTTTACCACCGGCGGCATCGGCCCCACCCATGACGACATCACCGCCGATGCGGTGGCAAAAGCCTTTGGCGTGGGCATCGGCTATCATCCGGACGCCTACGCCCTGCTGGAAAAGCGCTATCCGCCGGGCGAGTTCAACGAGATGCGCAAGCGCATGGCGCGGGTCCCCCATGGCGCCGGCCTGGTGGCCAATTCGGTGTCGGGCGCGCCGGGATTTCATATTGGCAATGTCTATGTGATGGCAGGCGTGCCGATGGTGATGCGGGCCATGCTGGAAGCGATTGCACCCGAACTGCCGCGCGATGTGGCGGTGACCAGCGTCACCGTGGAAGCCGCCATTCCCGAAGGCACCATCGCGCCGGGCCTGGCGGGGTTGCAGAAATCCCATCCCGATGTCGCCATCGGCTCTTATCCTTTCTACCGGGAAGGCAAGGCCCAGCCCTTTGGCGCACAACTGGTGATACGCGGGCGTAACGCCGGCGCCGTCGAAGCTGCGGCGATTGCGCTGGAAGAGATGGTGCGCGCGCTTGGTGCTGCACCGCAGCGTGTGAATTAGGCTTTTCCGCGCGAACGCGAAGTGACAGGCTCCCCTCAAACAACAAACAGGGGATGGGAATGGATATCAAGAAACGCGATTTTCTGAGAGGCTTCGGCATGGTCAGCGTGGGCGCGGTCGCCGCCACCGGCGCCTTGGCCCAGACAAGGAACCCTGACGGCGGCTATCCGCCCGGCGTTCCCCACGCCACCGGCAAGAGCATGCTGGACAGCCCGCATTATATCGGCACCGCCAGCAAGGGTTATGGCTTCAAGGCGAACTGGGCCCGCACCTTGCCGATGGTTCCCAGCGTTGATCCCAACTACAAGCCGCGCCGCATCAACAAGGCGATCGAGTTGTGGGAAGACAATCAGGTCGTCGCCTATGCCGAATACGGGGCTTCCGGTGCGCCTGACACCTATGAAGAAGGCAAACGCCTGTCCCAGACCTATTGCGACGCCATCAATTACGAGATGGAGAACGACAGCTTCAGCTTCGACGGCCTGCGCAACTTCATGCAAGGTTTGGTCGATGGCGGTCCCACGCCGTCCGGCCACCGCACGCCGATGGTGTTTGTCACCCTTCCGGCCTGGGGCTTCGACGGTCCCTCAATGCGCGCCAATGTCTGGCAAATCCATCAGGCGCTGGCGGCTGGCGCGCATGGCTGCCTGATCTGCGAAATGGAATCGCCGGAGGCAGGCGAAATCGCCATCGCGGGCGGGCGTTTCAAATGGACCTGGCCGGGCGTGGAGGAGCTTCCCATCGAAGGCGTGCGGGGGGCCGGCAGCCAGGCTTTCGCCGCCCACATTTGGGGCCTCAAGCAAGACGAGTATCTGCGTGTCGCCGATACCTGGCCGCACAATCCCAAGGGCGAAATCACCATGGGCTTCAAACTGGAGAACCGCCGCTCCGCCATGGCGGCCGAGCAGCTGATGGCGATCAAAGGCCTGGCGTTTGCCGAACCGGGTCCCAGCGACAATGGCTGGTCCCATCTGCAGTGGGATGCGATCCGGGGGGATCTGACCAAGGAACAGCGCGCTGCCCTGCCGGCCTCCAAGCGCCTGGAAGAAGACCTGGAACGCATCCGCCTCGCGGCCAAGGCGAACAATGTCAAATGGCTGGGCAATGGCCCGCCCGGCGCAACCCCCCAGCAGGAGATCGATCAGGGACGGCGCATGGGTCCTGCCGGTACTGAGGATAGGGTGCAGGCTGATCGCCTCTATACCAAGCGGAAAATGCCGTACTGACTTCAGCTGTCATGCCCGCGAAAGCGGGCATGACAGCAAAGACTATTCCAACTTCAGCGCCTTCGCCGCTGTGGTGAACGCGGTCTGCGCATCCTGGTTGGTGGCAAAGGTTTTGCGCGCCGAAGCCAGCGCCTGTTTGGCCTTGTCGGTTTCGCCCAGCACCGTATAGGCGCGCATCAGCCGCACCCAACCCAGTGCATCATTGGGATCAGCCTTCAGGCGCTGGGCCAGCATCTCCACCATGGCTTTGGGATTGGGCGCGCCACCCGGGCCCGCTTGCGAGGTCAGCATGGCCAGCCGGTCGATCAGCAGCTGATGCAGCGGCGCGGTCGTGGGCACATCGGCGAGCAGGCTTTGCCAGATCGCAATCGCGCCGGGGCGATCACCGTGTGTGACTTTCGCCATGCCCAGATAGAAGCGTGCCGGGATGTTCCTGGGATCGGCTTTCAATGCCGCATTGAAAGCATCCTCGGCTTCGTCCGGCACCTGGCCGCCATTGTCCGCCACCAGCGCTTCGCCATAGGCCGCATCCACGCCCGCATCGCCCTTGCCGCTCAGCGCGATCACTTTCGCCAGCGCCTTGGCGGCATCGCGCGGATCGCTGGCCGCCATATAGGCGCTTGCCAGATAGCGCCAGGCGCGCACGTCTTGGGGTTGGGCGCGCACACGCGCGATCAGATAAGGCACCAGCCCGTTGATCTCATGGACATTGTTGAGGCCTTGCGCCGAGCGCTGCGCCAGATGCGGCTGGCCGACCAGAAAATAGGTGCCCCCGCCAATCGCCAGCATGAACAGGGCGATCGCGCCAAGAAGCAGCGCGCGGCCTTTTTTCTCGCCCCCGCGCCACAACGGTGCCGCCGCGAAGGCGATCGCCAGCAAGGCGACCAGGACAAAGCCGATGACAGGAACCAGGCTCACGTCTTGCTGCCTCTGTATTTGTTGCGCACCAGGGCCACGATCATGCCGCGGATGGTGCGGGCCTGCTGATCGGTCAGGCCGGAGCGCAATATCATGGCGCGGATGTTGCGCACCATGGCCCCCTTCTTGGCGGGGGGAAAGAAAAACCCGCCCGCATCCAGTTCCGTTTCCAGATGCTCGAACAGGTCCACCAGTTCCTGGCGGCTTGCCGGCACTGCCGCCGTGGCGCGGGTGCGCGAGGCCGGCGTAGCGTCGGCGCTCTTCAACCACTCATAGCCCAGCAGCAACACCGCCTGGCCCAGGTTGAGAGACGAGGCCTTGATCTCCGTATCCTTGATCTGCGGCAGCCGCGCGGTAGGAATGGTGATCAGGGCGTCGCACAGCGAAATCTCGTCATTGTCCAGGCCCGCCCGCTCGCCGCCGAACAGCAGCGCGGTTTTCAGGCCCGAATCCGAGGCCTGGCGCAGCCGCCGCACCGCGGCCTCTGGTGTCAGGACTTCGCGCGTCACGTCCCGGCCGCGTGCCGTGGTTGCCAACACCAGCTGGCAGTCGGCCAGCGCGGCGGCCGCATTCGCATGGATTTGCGCCCGCTCCAATATGTCGCCCGCGCCGCTGGCCAGCATCTGGGCCCGGTCATTGGGCCATTCCATCTTGGGGGCGATCAGGCGCAGGTCCGTCAGGCCGAAATTCTTCATCGCCCGGGCCGCGGCGCCGACATTTTCCCCCATCTGGGGCTGGGACAGGATGATGGCGGGTGGGGTCATTTGGCGCTTTGACGGGCCGGTTTTTGTCAGTAACTTCGCCTCGCTATATCCCCCCCGATCCAATTTTGCGAGGAAATCCCGATGGACAAGATCAAGGTTGCCAACCCGGTCGTCGAGCTGGACGGCGACGAGATGACCCGCATCATCTGGGACTGGATCAAGAAGAAGCTGGTCCTGCCCTATCTGGACATCGACCTGCATTATTACGACCTGTCGATCGAGAACCGCGATGCGACCGAGGACAAGGTCACGGTCGAGGCCGCCGAGGCGATCAAGAAATACGGCGTGGGCGTGAAGTGCGCCACCATCACCCCGGACGAGGCGCGGGTGGAGGAATTCAAGCTCAAGAAGATGTGGAAGTCGCCCAACGGCACCATCCGCAACATCCTGGGCGGGGTGATCTTCCGCGAGCCGATCATCTGCAAGAATGTGCCGCGCCTGGTGCCGGGCTGGACCCAGCCCATCGTCGTCGGCCGTCATGCCTTCGGCGACCAGTACAAGGCAACGGACTTTGTGTTCCCGGGCAAGGGTGTGCTCTCGATCAAGTTCGTGGGCGAGGACGGCAAGACCATCGAGCATGAAGTGTTCAAGGCGCCGGGCGGCGGCGTCGCCATGGCGATGTACAATCTGGACGAGTCGATCAGGGAATTCGCCCGCGCCTCGATGAACTATGCGCTGGCGCGCAAGTATCCGCTCTATCTGTCCACGAAGAACACCATCCTCAAGGCCTATGACGGCCGCTTCAAGGACCTGTTCGCGGAAATCTTCGAGGCCGAATTTGCGCAACAATACAAGGCGGCCGGCATCACCTATGAACACCGGCTGATCGACGACATGGTGGCCAGCGCTTTGAAATGGAGCGGCGGCTATGTCTGGGCCTGCAAGAATTATGACGGCGATGTGCAGTCCGACACGGTGGCGCAGGGCTTTGGGTCACTGGGCCTGATGACCAGCGTGCTGTTCACCCCTGACGGCAAGACGGTGGAAGCCGAAGCCGCCCATGGCACGGTGACGCGCCACTACCGCGAATATCAGAAGGGCAAGTCGACCTCGACCAATTCCATTGCCTCGATTTTCGCCTGGACCCGCGGGTTGACCCATCGCGCCAAGCTGGATGGCAATGACAAGTTGGCCAAGTTCTCCGCCGCCATGGAGAAGGTCTGCGTCGACACCGTCGAGCAGGGTCATATGACCAAGGATCTGGCGCTGCTCGTCGGCCCGGACCAGAAGTGGCTGACGACGGAAGGGTTTCTGGATAAAGTCGACGAAAATCTGCGGAAGGCGATGTCCTAGGCATCACGCTCATAAGAAAAAAAGGCCGGATCGAAAGACCCGGCCTTTTCTTTTTGCCCGAAATGTTTCTGCGGTTATTCCGCTGCTGACCTTTGTGCTTTCTTCTGCGCATACATCGCCTGGTCGGCGCGCGCCATCGCGCTGTCGGGATTGTCGCCCGATTTCAGTTCAAAGGCGCCATAGGCGAAACTGACCGGAATGGAATTTCCGTTCCATTCGGTGGGCGAGGCGTCCAGCGCCGCCGCCAGCACGTCGGCTTTCTTCAGCGCCTGTTCCTGGTTGGCGTGAGAGAGCAGTACGCCGAACTCGTCGCCACCCAGCCGGCCGACACAGTCGCTGTCGCGCACATGGGCCTGCAGCACGCCGGCGAAGTGTGTGAGCACCGCATCGCCCGCGGCATGGCCATAGGTGTCGTTGGTCCTCTTCAGGTGATTGAGGTCGAAATAGATCAGCGAGGCCGGCGTGTTGTAGCGGCCGGTGAAGGCGATATAGCGCGTCAGCTCGCGCACAAAGGCGCGGCGGTTCAACAGCGGCAGCATGCCGTCCTGGTCGGCGGTCTTTTCCACATCCTCCAGGCGCGATGTGGTCTGCGACAGCTCGCGGCGCAGATTTTCCACCTCGTTCATCAGCCCCATGATGGCGTCGCGCACCCTGGGGGTGAATTCGGCTTCCGGAATGCCCAGCACGCTGGCGGCGGGCAAGACAGCATCCACGCTCTCCATATTGTCGGCGGCTTCGATCCGGCGCGCATAAGCGGCCTGGGCCACCGAGCGGGCGGGCCGGGAGGGGGTGTTGCGTTCGACTTTCATTGCGGGTCCGCCATTCTGGCTGAAAAAAGGGTAGGGGCTGGCGTTTAAGATTGTGTTTAATCTTCCCAAAGAATGGTTAACGAGTCTTAAAACGGCTCTTTCCTTGGAGTTTTTGGTGCCTATACTGCGCCGCTTCGCGGGAAAAGACCCTTCATGGCCAAACGAAGCACAGCCTCCAGACCTTTGGTCGGCATCATCATGGGCAGCCAGTCCGATTGGGCGACCATGCAGGCGGCGAGTCACATGCTGGACGCGCTGGGGGTGACCCATGAGACCCGGATCGTCTCGGCCCATCGCACCCCCGACCGCATGGCCGAATATGCCAAGGACGCCGAGGCGCGCGGGCTGAAGGCGATCATCGCGGGTGCGGGCGGGGCGGCGCATCTGCCCGGCATGGTGGCCAGCATGACCACCTTGCCGGTCCTGGGCGTGCCGGTGGAAAGCCGTGCCCTGAAGGGGCTGGATTCGCTTCTCTCCATTGCCCAGATGCCGGGCGGCGTGCCGGTGGCGACGTTCGCGATCGGCGAGGCGGGCGCCAAGAATGCCGCACTTCATGCCGCCGCCATCCTTGGCCTCACGGATCTGGGGATCAAAAAACGTCTGGACGCCTGGCGCGCCAAACAGACCAAATCGGTCGCCAAGCAGCCGAAATGAAAAGCTTGATTAAGCCTGTGCCGCCGGGCGGCACCATTGGCATTATTGGCGGCGGCCAGTTGGGGCGCATGCTGGCCTTGGCGGCGGCGCGGCTGGGCTTGAAGACCGCGATCTACAATGACGCGCCCGATGCGCCGGCGTTTCAGGTGACGCAGACCTTCGTCACCGCATCTTATGAAGATCTGGACGCACTGGCCCGCTTTGCCGATGCCTGTGATGCGGTGACGTTTGAGTTCGAGAATCTCCCTGCCCATGCCATCGCCCATCTGGCGGATCATGTGCCGGTGCGTCCCGGTGCGCATGCGCTGGCGGTGACGCAAGACCGGCTTTCGGAAAAGACCTTTGTCGAAAAGCTGGGGCTGAAGACCGCGCCGTTCTTCGAAGTGTCGTCGGCGGCACAGGCGGGCGCGGCTTTCGACAAACTGGACGGCTGTGGAATTTTGAAGACGCGGCGCTTTGGCTATGACGGCAAGGGCCAGGCGAAAGTGGTCGCCCGCGAGGACGCGATGAATGCGTTCGAGAGCTTCAAGGATGCACCTTCCATTCTGGAAGGCTTTGTCGATTTTTCCTATGAAGCATCCGTGGTGGCGGCGCGCGGCGCCGACGGCGCGTTCGCCGCTTACGACCCGCCGCAGAATGAACACGAAAATCACATCCTGCGCCGCTCCACCGTGCCGTCACGGCTGGATGCGAGTCAGGTGGAAGAGGCCAAGACCATCGCGCGAAAAATCGCCGATGCGCTGGATTATGTCGGCGTGCTGGCGGTGGAATTGTTTGTGGCCGCGGACGGCGCGCTGCTGGTGAATGAGATCGCGCCGCGCGTCCACAATAGCGGTCACTGGACCATCGAGGCCTGCCAGTGCTCCCAGTTCGAACAGCATATCCGCGCCGTGGCGGGCTGGCCGCTGGGCGTGTCGCACCGCCATGCCGATGCGGTGATGGAAAATATCATCGGGGCCGAGGCCGATGCCTGGGAGGCGCTTGCCAAAAGTGGCGCCCTGCATCTCTATGGCAAGACCGAAGCCCGCACCGGGCGCAAGATGGGCCATGTCACGCGGCTGAAGCCGCCCAGCTGAAAGCCGAAGCCATGAAGAACTTGCTTGTCGCCCTTGCGTTGATCGTCGCCACGCCTGCTTTTGCTCAGGCCCCGGCTGCGCCCGCACAAACAGCGCCTGCCCAAACAGCGCCCGCCACGCCCTATTCGGTGGAAACCACCAAGATCGGCGCCCTGCTGGATACGCCGGCCCTGCTGGTGATTTTCAAGAAATATCTGCCGGAGATCGTGGCCAATCCGCAGGTGGACCAGGGGCGGGACTTGACCCTGCCGGAAATTGTGCAGTATGTGCCCGACATCGTGACCCCGGAAAAACTGGCCCCGATCGACACCGAGTTGAAGGCTCTGCCGCAGCAATGAACACCATGACCAAGCGCACGACTATCAAGACCAAGCCCGCCTGGGCTGGGATCGCGCGCGCTTAGACAAAAGGCCATGCAGAAGACCCAAGCCCCGCTCCAAACCGGACGGGGCTTTTTTGTTATTGAGGACGAAGACTATGAAGAACAAGAATGTCGCGATTGTGGGCGCCACCGGTGCGGTAGGCCGGGAATTTATCGGCTGCATCGAAAGCCGCGGGCTGCGGCTGGCCTCGCTCAAGCTGCTGGCGTCTGCCAAATCGGCCGGCAAGACCCAGAGTTTTCGCGGCCAGGAACTGGTGATCGAGGAACTGACGCCAGACGCCTTCCAGGGCGTGGACATCGCGCTGTTCTCGGCGGGAAGCTCCATCTCCAAGGCGTTTGCGCCGGCCGCGGTGCAAGCGGGCGCGGTAGTGGTGGACAATTCCTCCGCCTTCCGCAACGATCCGGCGATTCCGCTGGTGGTGCCAGAGATCAATGCCCGGCGTATCGCCGATCACAAGGGCATCATCGCTAATCCCAATTGCGCGGCGATCACTACGCTCGTGCCGCTGTGGCCGGTGCACAGGAGCAATCCGGTGAGGCGGCTGATCGTTTCCACTTATCAGGCGGCGTCGGGCGGCGGCGCGGCCCTGATGGAGGAGCTTGAGCTTTCCACCCGCGCCCATCTCGACGGCAAGGACTATGCGCCCAAGGTGGTGAAGTATCCGTATGCCTTCAATCTCTTCAGCCACAACACGGCCATCGACATGGCGACCGGCTACAACGACGAAGAGAGCAAGGTGATCAAGGAGACCCGGAAGATCTTCGAAGACGACACCATCGCGGTCTCGGCCACTTGCATCCGCGTGCCGGTGTTGCGCGCCCATTCCGTCTCCATGACCTTTGAGTGCGAACGCCCGATCACGCCGGACGAGGTCAGGGCGCTTCTGGCCAAGGCGCCGGGCGTGAAGCTGGTCGATGACTGGGCCAACAATTATTTCCCCATGCCCAAGGATGCCAGCGGCCAGGGCGATGTGCTGGCCGGCCGTATCCGCAAGGATCTGTCGGACCCATCTGGCAAGTCGATCAGCATGTTCGTGGCGGCGGATCAGCTACTGAAGGGCGCAGCGCTCAACGCGGTGCAGATTGCCGAGCTTCTCTAACTGTCATTCCCGGCCGAGCGCAGTATCACTGCGCGAGGGGAAGGGAACCCAGGTATTAGCCACCTATAGGTGTTTGCTACTTGGGTCCCCTTCCCTCGGCTCGCGCGTTAGCGCGAGCCTCGCCGGGGATGACATGCATTATTTCGTCTTCGGCTTCGCCCAGTCGGCGAACATGGGGAAGTTCGACAGGGCTTCCTTCGCTTTTGACTTGAACTTTTCGAACTGCATCACATTGTCGATACGGGCGGCGAGGAAGTCCTCGGTCGGCTTTTCGTCCTCGCTGGTGTCGTTGAACCAGCGCATCGCGGTCGAGCCGTACACACCCGCCAGAATTCCGCGCTTGGTGTAGAAATTGAAGTCGGTCGAGGTATCGCCGGCCGCGCGCCACATCGCATCCACGGTGCGGTAGACCAGCTTTGCCCCCAGCGCGGCATGCATGGGCAAGGACAAAAGGGACGCGGCCCGGCGCGCGGCCTCCTTGTGCGGCTTGAGAATGGAAAGCCGCGTCTTCACCGCCGTGGCGATGCGCTCGCGGATCTTCATCGTTTTGATGTCCATTGCCGCCAGGCGCTTCTCCATCTCCGCATCCGTCACAGTGGAATAGAATTCCACCAGGCTGATCGGGCCGTTCTCGAACAGCCGCGCCAGATCGGTTTTGGTCAGACCGGCCTCGTCACCGGCCTTCTGCAGAACGGAATCGGTGAAACCGTCAAAGGCGGCATGCGGCAACGCCCTGGCCAGCACCGCTTCGCGCATCTCCTGATCGGTCATGGCCTTGGCCTTTGTCTGTGGCTTGTCGGCAGCCAGCTTAGGCGTGGCTTTTCTTTTTACAGGCTTTTTGGGCGCGTCGGTCATTGGCCTTCAGCTTGCGGTCTGAAAGTGACGGATTTCCGATTCAAAGATCAGCCGCGACATGTCGCCGATCCGCGAGGTGTAAAGCCGCCCCTCCAGATGGTCGCATTCATGCTGCACCACCCGGGCGTGGAAACCGCGCGCCACCCGCTCGATCGTTTCGCCTTCCAGCCCCAGGCCGCGGTAGCGGATATGGTCGGGCCGCTCGACCCAGCCGCGCAGGCCGGGCACCGACAGGCACCCCTCCCAGCCGCCTTCCAGGCCTGTGCCCAGCACCTCGATTTCCGGGTTGATCAGCACCGTCAGGGGGGCGGTGTGGTCGAAACGCTCCTCCTCCGGCAGGCCGGGGTCGCTGCGCTCGCCAGGGGCCTGGAACACCACCACCCGCAAGGGGACATGGACCTGGGGCGCGGCCACGCCCGCCCCATTTGCGTCGATCATGGTTTCGACCATGTCATTGACTAGCCTACGAATTTCCGCACTGCGGGGGTCGGCCACTGGGCGCGCCGGGATGGCCAGGACAGGGTGGCCCATGCGGGCGATTTTCAGGATTGCCATGGGACCAAATATGCCCCGGGGCGGGGACCGGCCTCAAGGATCGCTTTGCCCCCGAAAGTGTTAATTCCCGCGGGTAGACAGGCAAAATCCCTTCTGGTATCACCCGCGCCTCCAATTTCCGCCGCTTTTCCGGGAGTTTCGCTTTGCAGATCATCGTCCGCGACAACAACATCGACCAGGCGCTCAAGGCGCTGAAGAAGAAGATGCAGCGCGAAGGCATCTTCCGGGAGATGAAGCTGCGCGGCGCCTATGAGAAGCCCAGCGAGAAGCGCGCCCGTGAACGCGCCGAAGCGGTGCGCCGCTATCGCAAGCTGCAGCGCAAGCGTCTGCAGCGCGAAGGACTTCTTCCGCGCTAGGCCTTTTTGTCAGATTTTGAAGAGGCCGCCCCGCCGCCCCGGAGGGGCGGCTTTTTTTATTGGTCGCACGGACGACGGCTCGCCAGTCGCTCGCCTGTCCGCTGCTCCGGCCGGCGGCCTTTTTGTTTCTGCGCTTCTGGCTGACGTAATAGGCGCCGGCGCCCGCAATCGCAGCCGCCCCCAGCACCAGCAGCAAAGTGCCCGCACCCGGCGCGATCTGGTCGGCCGCGACCTCGGTGACGGTCTTGAGATCATCGGCGATGGTCTCGCGGCGCCGGAAAAGTTTCTTCAGTCTCAGCACGTCAGGTGCAGTCGGCGCAGACCGCGACCTCGACCGTGACATGGGACAGGTCGGGGTAGCGATTGCGCAAGGTCGCCTTGATGGTTTCCGAACTGATGGGGTCAGGCGAAATCAGCGACACGATCAGCCCGCGATGGCCCGGTCCCAGCCGCCACAGATGCAGGTCGGGGATACGCGCTTTCAGTTCGCCCTGCAGGAAATTGCGAATTTCGTCCGACAGGCCCGGATCGGCGTCGGCATCCAAAAGCACCATGGCGCTGTCGCGGATCAGGCCATAAGCCCAGGACGCGATCACGAAGGAGCCCACCAGACCGCTGATCGGGTCTAGGATTCCCAGCCCGAAATAATAGCCACAGGCCAGCGCCACAATCGCGAGCACGCTGGTGGCGGCATCCGCCAGCACATGCACATAGGCCGCGCGCATGTTGTTGTCGGCGCCTTCGGCATGGGCGTGATCCCCATGGTCGTGACTTCCGTGGTTGTGACCATGGCTATGGCCATGATGGGAATCCTTCAGGATCAGGGCGCTGATCAGGTTCACCGCCAGGCCGATGCAAGCAATCAAGAGCGCGTCGCCATAAGCAACCGTGGACGGGGTGATGATGCGTTCGATCGACTCGATCGCCACCGCCAGCGCGGTGATGCTCAGAATGATGGCGCTGGAGAAGGCCGCCAGATCGCCGAACTTGCCGGAGCCAAAGGTGAAGCGGCCGTTGCCGGAGTGACGCCGCGCCAGCCAATAGGCGCCCGCCGCCAGCCCCAGCGCCCCCACATGGGTCGCCATATGGGCGCCATCGGCGAGAAGCGCCATGGAGTGGTAGGCCATGCCGCAGACGATCTCCACGCACATGAACACAGCTGTAACAATCGCCGCCCACTTGGCTTTGGCTTCGGCCCGCGAATGGCCGGTCCCCAAAAACACATGGTCGCGGGTCCAGACGCCGTGATCGTGGGGCTTTTCGGCTTCATGGGCATGCCCATGATCGTGATCATGGCCGTGATGGTGGTCGTGATCATGATCGTCGTGGTCATGACCATGCGAATGATCGTCAGCGTCCAGGGTGTGCCCGTGATGGGAATGATCGTGTGCCATGGGCACAATTGTAGCGTGTTGCCGCTGTAAAATCAGCTAGGCAAAGATGCCCAAAAGCGGCAACAGGGCTGCTGCGGCAACAAGCCCGCCCAACAGCAGAAATCGCGGATTTCGGAGGACACGCACCAGCATGGTGCTGACATAGTCCCATATCGCGCCATTGCAACCTTACAAACGAGAAGGAAATGCGTGTTTACATCGGTTGCGGTGCGCGGCAGGCGAAATTCGCCGCTTCATGAATGTCACCGTGACCCAAATAGCGCGCCTCCAGCGGATAGTGGCAGATCGGGCGCGTGGCGGTGACATGTTTGGCATCATCGATATGGGCGCCAATGAAAAGTGACGGCGCTTCATCCTTGGTCATCCATCTGTCCAGCGCCTTGACCATGTCGTGGTCGGGGTCATCGCTGATCGGTGTGCCCGTCGCCCCGCCGATATGGGAAAAACCCACCCCGCTCGAACAATGGCCCATGCCGGCCAGCGGAAAAAAGCGGAAGAAGGTATCAGTCGCCGCCTGGCCATAGCGCGCCACGATGCGGTTGTAGAAATCCACGTCCATCATCGGGGTGATCACCGGATCGGCCCAGCCCTGGAAGAAGATGAATCGGCCGCCGCGCGCCTTGAAGCCGTCGAGGTTCGGCTTTTCGTCATAAACCTCCGCAAGGCTTGAACCCGATATTTTGGTCGCAAGCGCTCGCTCGGTGTCGCGATCGAAATCGAAATTCACATTCCTGAAATCGGGATCCTGGAATACGGCCTGACGCCAGAAATCCCAGCTCGAGCCGCCCGGCGTCGCGCCACCGCTTTGCGCCAGCCAGCCCAGCTCGCTGCCGCGCACTTGGCCCGGCATCAGCACCGTGCCGTCGGATTTCTTGGCGCCGGCATAGATATGGCGCGCCGCCGCCACCTGCACCAGGGTCAGGCAGTCGGTCTTCTGGGTCTCGCTGCATTGGAATTGGACCGGATCGACGGTGCAGCGGCGTGGATCGGCGATAATGCCGTCTTCCAGACCGTCCAGCCTGTCGCAGGCCTTGATCATGCCGCGGTTCAGAATGACCACGCTCTCGGCGGTAAGGGCGCTTTGGTCCTTCATCGCCGGCATGCTGTTCCAGGTATGGCCCAGCATCAGCGCGGTCCATTTCCACGGCGCTGCGCCGCCCACCATGCCGTCATAGTCGGACGGAAAACGCGTCGCTTCCATGATGGCGTGATGGCTGCCGGCCGAGCAGGAGATGAAATAATTTTTCCCCGCCGGCTTGCCGTAGAAGGCGGTGACGGTCTTTTTGGCGGCGAGGGTGGACAGATGCAGCCCCCGCCACGCCCAGTCGATCATCTTTTCCGGATGGTGATAGGCCCAGCTCAGTCCGTGTTCGCCGTTGGCGCCGTCGACATGGCCATTGTCGGTGGACATGGTGGCATAGCCTGACAGCAAAGCGTCGCGCATGGGGCCGGGCGAGATCGCGCCGGCGCTGCCGCCCGAACCTTCGCCGCGGAATTTGCCGTTCCACGCATTCATCGGCGGCAGCCAGACTTCAAAGCCGATATGGGAATCGGCCGTGGGCGTGGCGACGCCGATCGCGCGGCAGAAGGGCACGCTGATTTTGGTGGTGCCGACCGTACCGCCATCGGGCAGATAGTCGGCGCTTTCGATTACGGTTTTGGGAGCGATGGTCTTCCCCGCCAGCGCCGCGCAACTTTGAGCATCTCCTCCGCCCGGTACCGGTTTTGCTGCATCGCTGCTCGCGGCCAACGCCGGCAGCAGCACAAAGGCAACGCCAAGGGCTTTGAAGTCTCGCATCGGTTTTCCCGTCAGTTGGCGATGGTGCGATAATCCGGCGGCACGGCACAGATGAAACTGCCCGCATCATTGCTGTCGCCCGTGCCCTTGTAGCGGGCCTCCTGCGGGAAGGGGCAGAGCGGGCGGGTGCGGTCTACTTTTTTGCTGTCGTCCAGATGCGCGGCGATCAGCTGGACCGGCGCCCGATGCTTGACCACCCAGGCATCCAGCGCCGCCACCACATCATGCTCCGGATCGTGGCTCAGCGCCGGCGTTGCGCCGCCGATATTGCCGGCGCCCGGTCCGCCGGAACAATGGCTGATGCCCGGCAGCATAAACATGCGCAGGAAGGCGTCGGTACCGTCCTGGTTCTGCCCAGCCACCATGTGGGCATAGAAATCCAGGCTGGCAAAAGGCGTGACCTGCTCGTCCGCCCAGCCATGATAGATAATGAGCTTGCCGCCGCGGGCGCGGAAGGCCGACAGGTCCGGCTTCACATTGTAGATGTCGGCGACGCGCATGCCTGCGCGGATGGTGGAAAGCCCACGGTCCGCGTCGCGGTCAAAGTCGAAATCGATATTGTGGAATTGCGGATCCTGGAAAACCGAATAGCGCCAGAAATCCCAGCTGGAGCCGCCCGGCGTCTTGCTCGCCCACATCTGCGGCCATTTCAACTCGCTGCCACGGGCAAAACCCTGGAACAGCGCCGTGCCGTCGGACTTGTGCACGCCCTGATAGATGCGGTTTGCCGCGTCGATCTGCACCTGGGTCAGGCAGGTGCCAGGCAGGCTGCCCGGTTTGCAGAGCAGGCTCGCGGGATCGAAATGGCAGCGGCGCGGGTCCGAGATAATGCCGTCCTCCAGTCCATCCAGCCGGTCGCAGGCAGCGATGACGGCATTGTGAAGAATGACAGTGCTCTCAACCGTCAGCGCGCTGGGGTCTTTCAGCGGCGCCATGCTGTTCCAGGTGGCGTTGACCATCTGGTTGGCCCAATGCCAGGCCGGCGCGCCGGCGACGATGCCGTCATAATCAGCCGGATAGCGGCTGGCTTCCATCAGTGCGTGATGGCCGCCCTGCGAGCAGCCGACGAAATAGGACTGGCCGGGCTTGCGGCCATAAAAGGCGCGCGTTACCGCCTTGCCGGCGATGGTGGAGAGGTGCATGGCGCGGAAAGCAAAATCCAGCATCTTTTTGGGATGGCCGAGTGCCCAGGTCTGTTCGCTGCCGCCATTTTTTTGCGTCGTGTCGGTGATGTGGCCATTGTCGGTGGACATGGTGGCGTAGCCGGCTTTCAGCGCCTCCAGCATGGCGCCGGTGGAGATGGCGCCGGCGCTTCCGCCGGAGCCTTCGCCCTGGAATTTGCCGTTCCATTGGCCGGCCGGCGGCAGCCAGACTTCAAAGCCGATATGGGAATCGGATGTCGGGGTGACGGTGCCGACCACCCGGCAAAGGGGAAGGACAATCTTGGTGGTGCCGACCGTGCCGCCGTCGCTCAGATAGTCGGCGCTTTGGATGACGGTGTTGGAGGCGATGGTTTTGCCCGCCAGCGCAGAACAGCTTTGGGCGTCGCCCTGGCCTAAAGCAGGCCTGGCGGCATGGACGGCGCCCGACAGCAGAAAGGGCCCCAGTGCCGCGGTTAAAACAACGGTCTTGAGAGACCCCATCCGCTTCCCCCATTTCTGTTTTGGGGGACTGTCTGCCGGGGCGGCTAGGGCGTCAAGTCGGGGGCGGGGAGTGCATATAGCTCTGCACCAGCGAGCCGGCGATCAGCCGCCAGCCATCCACCAGCACAAAGAAGATCAGCTTGAAAGGCAGCGAGATGATCACCGGCGGCAGCATCATCATGCCCATGCTCATCAGGATCGAGGCCACCGCCATGTCGATGATCAGGAAGGGCACGAAGATCAAGAAGCCGATTTCGAAGGCACGTTTGAGCTCGCTCAGCATGAAGGCGGGCGCCAAGGTGGTCACCGCGATCTGGGCCGGGTCGCTGATCGGCTTGGTATGGGCCATGTCATTGAACAGCTTCAGGTCGGCGTCGCGCACATGCGCCATCATGAACTTTTTCATCGGCACCAGCGCCTGGGTGAAGCCCTGCTCGGTGGTGACCTGGTTGTTCATCATCGGCTGGATGCCCTGGTGATAGGCATCGGTGAGGGTGGGGGTCATCACGAACAAAGTGAGGAACATTGCCAGCGACACCATCACGCTGTTGGGCGGCGACTGTTGCAGACCAAGCGCGGTGCGCAGCAAGGACAGGACCACAATCATGCGCACAAAGCAGGTCATCATGATGATGATGGATGGCGCGATCGAAAGCACGGTGATCAGCGCCACGATCTGCAGCATGCGGTCGGTGAAAAGCCCGCTGCCGTTGAGATCGATGGAAAGCCCGCCATTGGCGGCCGGCGTGGTGGCCGCGGCTGCGGCTGCATTGGCCGGCGTCATGTGCAGGGGCGCGGCGAAGGCGGCCGCCGGCATCAGGATCGCCAACAGAAGAAGGAAGGGCAGCACGCGCTTGATATAGGAGCGTTGGCGAGAGCCAGAGCGACCAAAAATCAGGTTCATGGCGCGTTCACGCCTTTGGCGGCAATGCCGGTCTCCAGCACCGAGGCGCCATCGGGACCAGACAGCACCAGATGCTCGACATTGTCGCGGCGGACAATAAAGAGCCGTTGGCGCGGCCCCACCATCAGTGTTTCCACGATCGCCAGGCGTTTGTCGCTGGCGGCTTTGGTGACGCCGGGCACGCCGAAGCGCCGCGCGAGCAGGCCGGCGCCGCCGACCATGGCCAGGACCAGGAGCAGGGCGCCGAAGTAACGGAGCAGATCGATGAATTCCATGGCCGTGATTAACAGGCATCAACCTTAATCGCGGGTTAAAGAGCGGCAGATCGTGCCCGGCAAAAAATGCGCGGCGTTAAGGCGCGCTTAAGCATGGCGGGCGCACCCTTGGGCTGAATTCAAGGCTAACAGAAGGTTACCGCCATGGATCTGCCCGACGTACCGCTTTTGTCCATGCTGCGTGAACGCATGAACTGGCTGCATCAGCGCCAGGATGTGTTGTCGGAGAATGTCGCCAATGCCGACACGCCCGGCTTTGTCGCAAAGGACCTGAAACCGCTGGATTTCGAGCAGGCGCTCAGCCAGAGCGGCAATGCAGCCACGCTGGTGACTACCAATACGCGCCACATTGCAATCACGCCTTCGCACGCTACCAAGTTCGACGACCAGGAAACACCCGATCAGGAAGCCAGCCCCAACGGCAACTCCGTCGCGCTGGAAGCGGAGATGGTCAAGGTCTCCGACACCCAGTCGCAATTCCAGGCCGCGGCCGATCTCTATGCCAAGACCATGTCGATGATGAAGATGGCGATTGGTCAGCCGTAAGCCAAAGCGGCCTAGATAACATCGAAGGAGACTGAAGATGGATTTCTCAAAATCGATGGCGGTTGCCGCCTCCGGCATGCGGGCCCAAGCCGACCGCATGAAGACGATTGCGGAAAATATCGCCAATGCCAATTCGACCTCGCCGGTCAAGGGCGGCGATCCCTATCGCCGCAAGATCGGCACCATCACCCAGAATTTCGACAACGAGCTGGAAGCCAACCTCGTCAACTCTGGCAAGCCACTTCCCGACAAAAGCGACTTCAAGAGCCAGTATGATCCCGGCAATCCCAATGCCGACGCCCAGGGCTATGTGAAGCTGCCCAATGTCGACAGCCTGGTGGAAATCATGGACATGCGCGACGCGCAGCGTTCCTACGAAGCCGACCTCACCATGATGCAGACCTCCAAGCAGATGATGGCCTCGACCGTCGATCTGCTGAAGTAACCCCTCCGGCCTTCGCTGGCTCGAGAGCCAGCTACGGCCACCTCCCCATCGGGGCGCGTGCCGCGCCCTGGGGAGGGCGGACCTGAAATGAAAGGATAGCGAGAATGACAATACCCGCCGCCGCCGCCGCCGCTTACCGCGCCGTCTCCCAGCTGAGTGCGCAGCCGGCCGCATCCGCCATCACGCCGGCGAATGTGCCGGGCTCCAGCTTCTCGGACTTCCTGTCCGGCGCGGTAAAGGATTCCATCAACACCATCCGCCAGGGCGAGCAGGCCGCTAGCGCCCAGGTGCAGGGCAAGGCCAATCTGGTCGACGTGGTGCAACAGGTGAACAGCGCCGAGCTGACCCTCGATACCGTGGTGGCCGTGCGCGACAAGGTCGTGGCCGCCTACCAGTCCATCCTGAACATGCCGATCTGACACTGGAAAGATAAGAGACACCATGGATCCCGCTTCCATCATCGACTTCGCCCGCAGCGCCATGCTGGTGCTTCTGGAAATCATTGCCCCTTCCATGATCACCGCCCTGGTGGTGGGTCTTGGCATCGGTCTGCTGCAGGCGGTGACCCAGATCCAGGAACAGACGCTGGTCTTCGTGCCCAAGATCGTGGCGAGCTTTGTGGTGCTGTTGATCTCGCTGCCCTTCATCGGCGCGGCGCTCAGCGGTCTGATGACCGATATCGCCACGAGAATCGCAGCGTATTAGTGGCGAAATGGGCCTTCAAAGTTTCTTGGCGCTCTCGCTGCTTGAGGTCTTTTTAATGGAAAAACGGGCCTACCGCTCTCGCTGCTTGAGGCCCGTTTTTCGTAACGCGTTGATCGATCTGGCCTGATGACCATCCATCTTCCCGCGCTGTCCGGCATCGTCCTGACCTACCTCTTGGTGTTCAGCCGGGTGGGCGCGATGGTGATGCTGTTGCCGGCGATCGGGGAAATGGGCGTTCCCTCGCGCGTGCGCCTGATGCTGGCCCTGGCCATCGCCGTGGCGCTGACCCCGCAGGTCCAATCCAATTATCCCGGGGTTGTTCCGCAATCGACCGTGTCGCTGGTCATCATGATCGCCCAGGAAGTCACCGCCGGCGTGCTGGTGGGATCCATGGCGCGCATCATCGTGAGCGCGCTGCAGGTGGCGGGTTATCTGATCGCCACCCAGACGGGCCTGGCCTATGCCCAGACCATCGACCCCACCCAGAACACCCAAGGCGCGGTCGTGGGCAACTTCATGTCGCTGCTGGGCACCACCCTTATCTTTGCCACCAACCTGCATCACCTGGCGATTGGCGCCATTGCCGGCAGCTATCGCATGCTGCCGCCGGGCGGCCATCTGCCCACCGGCGACATGGCGCAGCTGGTGATCGAGCTGACCTCGTCGTCTTTCGCGCTGGGTTTCCAGCTGGCGGCGCCGTTTCTGGTGTTCGGCTTTGCGATGTATGCCGGGCTGGGCGTGCTGGCGCGGCTGATGCCGCAGATGCAGATTTTCTTTGTCGCGGTGCCGCTCAACATCATGTGCGGCTTTCTGATCATGCTGGCCCTGATCGGCTCGCTGATGACCGTGTTCCTGAACTACTACGCCACCTCCATGGCCGTGTTTCTGAGGTAAGCTGTGGCAGAAGACCAGGACAAATCCCAACAGACAGAAGAGCCGACACAAAAACGGCTCGAACAGGCGCGCGAACAGGGCGACGTCGTCAAATCTACTGAAATCACCGCCTTTGTCCTTCTGGGCGGCGGCACGCTCGCCATCGCCATGTTCGGCAAATACACCGCCATGGCCCTGATGCGATCGCTCACCATGTTCATCGAACAGCCTGACGCGATGAGTGTGGATGGCGCAGGGCTGTCGGCCATGGCGCGCTTTCTGTTGCCACAGATCGCCATGGCGCTGATGCCCATCTTTGGCGTGGTCGCCGCCGCCGGGATTACCGGCCATGTGCTGCAGGCGCGCCCCGGCTTTTCGCTGGACAAGATCGTGCCCAATTTCGCCAAGGTCTCGCCGCTGGCCGGCTTTCAGCGCCTGTTCGGCCCCGAAGGCTGGATGAACCTGCTCAAGGGCCTGCTGAAGATCGTCATTGTCGGTGTCGCGATCTGGAGCCAGCTGTGGCCGGAACGTGGCGGCCTGGAATCCATCCTCAACCAGTCGACCGTGGCGGTGGTGGGCGACATGTCCCATCTGCTGTTCAAGGTGCTGATGACGTCGCTGATCGCGCTGGGCGTGATCGCAGGGCTCGATTATTTCTGGCAGCGCATGCGCTGGATGTCGCGCAACCGCATGTCCAAGCAGGAAATCAAGGAAGAGTATCGCCAGAATGAAGGCGATCCCCACATCAAGTCCAAGATCCGCCAGCTGCGCCAGGAGCGTGCCCGCAAGCGCATGATGACGGCGGTGCCGCAGGCGACGGTGGTGATCATGAACCCGACCCACTATGCCGTGGCGCTGAAGTACGAAAGCGGCAAGATGGCCGCGCCCGTCTGTGTCGCAAAGGGTATCGACGCGCTCGCCTTGCGCATCCGCGCCGTGGCCGAGGAAAACGGTGTGCCGGTGATCGAGAATCCGCCTTTGGCGCGCGCCCTGCACGCGGCCATCGAAATCGACGATCCCGTGCCGGCCGAACATTTCAAGGCGGTGGCGCAGATCATCGGCTACGTGATGCGGCTTCAAGGCAAACTGCCCGCGCGCGCCAACTAGGCGCCGTCCTTTTGCGCCCTGAGTGCGTCGCTCGTCGCTCATGGGCTTCTTGCCCACATTGCTCCACGCTTCTGCTCAGGGCGCAAAATTCCTAGCGCCTACGAGTGATTCGGACGTGTTAACTTTCTGACCTGAGAGCACCGAACAGCGTTCGTTTCTCCCAAAAATTCATTAACGAATTCAAGCATTTGGTGCTTGGAAAGGTTTGGTTAACCAAATCTTGTATTGTGGCGTTAATGAGTGCTTCCCGATCCCTTTCCGAAGCCGGTCTTGGCGTGCCCACGGGCGCCTGGCGCTGGGCGTCCTTGGGCTTTGTTTTGCTCGCGCTTGCGGCCGCGGCCTTGAGCATCGCCGCACCCCAGGTCGCGGGTCTTGCCGGTTACGCGCTTCTGTTGGGCATCGCCGTGGTCGCGGTGCTTTTTGTTTTTGCGGTATGGCCGCGGGGCGGCCGCGCCGCCCAGGATGCGCTGCGCATCGCGGAAGCCGCGGGCAAGGCCAACATCGCCTGGGTCATCACCGGCGAAGGCGGCGCGGTCCTGGACTGCAATCCCGTCTATCGCCGCATGGCGGGCGTGGGCGAGAACGAAACCCCGCCGCCGCCGGAACTGGCGCTGGCAGGCGAGCCCAGCGCAGCCGTCCTCTATCGCCTGTCGCGTGATGCCGCCGAAGGCCGCTCGCGCGAAGAAACCTTCCAGGTGCTGCCGGGGCTGGAGATCGTGGCCGCGGTGCGGCCCTTGCCCGACGAGCAGGCGGCCTGGTGGTTCACGCCCAGGTTAGCTGCTTCGACATCGCCGCAGCCGATCCTGTCGCGTTCGGCCGCGCTTGTCGCGGCCCCCGCGCCGCAGGCGCGGCAATCAGAAAAGGACGTGCCTCAGCCCCAGCCCGTCGCTGCTGTGCCTGCGTCCGCGACAGAGACACAGCAAAATATCGGCGATCTGTTCCGCGATGCGCCCATGGGCGTGGCCTTTGCCGACGGGCAAGGCCTGATCAGCGACGCCAATGCGGCGATGGCGAAATTCTTTGGCGCCTCCGCGGCATTGGCCGGGAAAAATTTTGGCGAGTTGACGGACGCGAGCGACCGCGCCCAGGTGATGGCGTTGATCGCCAAGGCCGCGGCCGGCGAAATGGGCCTCAAAGCGATCGAGCTGCGGGGCTTGCGCGCGCCCAATGGCGAAGAGCGCATGGCCGAGTTGCTGGCCAGCCCCATGGCTGGCAAGGCGATCGTCTATCTGGTCGATGTCTCCGAACAGAAGGCGCTGGAAACAAAATTCGCCCAGTCCCAGAAGATGCAGGCGGTGGGCCAGCTCGCCGGCGGCGTGGCGCACGACTTCAACAATCTTCTCACCGTCATCATCGGCAATTGCGAATTCCTGTTGATGCGCCATCAGGCCGGCGATCCCTCGTTCAAGGAAATCAACGAGGTGCATCAGAACGCGTTGCGCGCCGCCGCCCTGGTGAGCCAGCTCTTGGCCTTCAGCCGCAAGCAGACCATGCAGCCCAAGGTGCTGGCGCTGGGCGAGGTGGTTGGCGAACTGGCCCAGATGCTGCGCCGTCTGGTGGGCGAGGGCATCACCCTGAATGTCGAGCGCGATCCCGATCTGTGGCCGGTGCATGCCGACGAAGCCCAGCTTGGCAACGCCATCATCAATCTGGTGGTCAATGCGCGTGACGCCATGCCGTCGGGCGGCACGGTGACGATCAAGACTGCCAACGAGACCGTAACGCAGGCAATGGCGCTGGGCACCGCCATCATGCCGGCGGGCGATTATGTGCGCATCGAAGTGGGTGACACCGGCACCGGCATGTCGAAAGAGATCAAGAGCAAGATCTTCGATCCCTTTTTCACCACCAAGCCGGTGGGCCAGGGCACTGGCCTTGGCCTTGCCACCGTCTATGGCATCGTCAAGCAGTCCGGCGGCTATATCACCGTGGACAGCGAAGTGGGCCAGGGCACCTGCTTCAAGATCTATCTGCCGCGCCGCAAAGTGGATGCGGGCGAGGCCGCCCCCGCCGAGGCCACGCCCATCGTCACCCGCGACGTCACCGGCCAGGACACGATTTTGCTGGTCGAAGACGAAGAAGCGGTGCGCAGTTTCGCGGCGCGCGCGCTGCGCATGCGTGGCTATAATGTGCTGGAAGCCTCGGGCGGCGAGGAAGCGCTGGAAATCGTCAAGGGTGACGACGTCAAGATCGATCTCATCATCACCGATGTTGTAATGCCCAACATGGATGGCCCCACCATGGTGCGCCACGTCAAGCAGCTCAAGCCGAACCTTGCCGTGATTTTCATGTCCGGCTATGCCGAGGAAGCCTTCCGCCGCAACGACCAGAATTCGGAAGATATCCACTTCCTGCCCAAGCCCTTTGGACTGAAGCAGCTGGCCGCCAAGGTGAAGGAAGTGCTGGCAGGCTGAAGCAGGCCAAATGCCGCGCCTTGCAAAGGCCGTACAGGCCTCTATGGTCCGCCATCATGAAAAAGAGCCTTGCCCTGACTTTCTGCCTGCTGCTTGCCGGCTGCTCCGATGCCGACTGGAATCATGCGCTGAATTACACCGGCCTCGGCGGTGACGAGGAGGCGCAGGCCGACCCGGCTGCGGTGCATGTGGTACCTCCGCCCCAGGCGCCAGCGCCGGTCCCCAACAGTGAATTGTGCCGCGCGGTGGCGACACAGGACGCGACCTCCAATGATTTCGATCCCGCAACTCAGCAGCGCGTTTTCGCGCGCAGTTATTCGCAGTGCGTCGCCATCTACACGCGCTAGCGCGGTCTTTTTGCTCTCTGGCGGCGTCGCTCGTCGCTCACGGGCGTTTAGTCCGCATCGCTCCTCGCTCTGGCCAGCGAGCAAAAATCCTCGCGCTAGTTTTGTGGTGCCATGCTGAAGCGGAATTCCGTGACCTGGTTATAGTCCGTGTCCTGGCGCAGGAGTGCGCTGGGGAATGACGGAATATTCGGCGCATTGGGAAATGCCTGCGCCTCCAGCGCCACGGCGCTGTGAATCTGATAGCCCTTGACCAGCGCCACGCTGGGGGGCGCGTAATTGGCGCTGTAGACCTGAACCCCGGCCTGGGTTGTCCATTCCTCCAAGGTGCGTCCCGATTTGGGGTCCGTCAGCCGCGCCGCCAGCCGCAAGGTCCCGGGCTTGCCGTTGATGGCATAGTTCTGGTCGAAGCCATGAGCGCGCTGGATCACGGGATCAGGATCGTTGATGTGCGCGCCGATGGGCGTTGCGTTGCGGAAATCAAAAGCGGTGCCGGCGACGTTGCGCATCACCCCTGTCGGCACGTTCTTTTCGTCGACCGCCGTGATCTGGTCGGCATTCAGGGTCAGGAGCTGGTCCAGCACCGAACCTGTGCCCGCCATGTTGAAATAGGAATGATTGGTCAGGCTGATGATCGTGTCCTTGTCACTGACCGCGTGATAGGCGATGCGCAGGACATTCCTGCGGGTCAGCGTATAGGTCACCGTCACGCGTAGGGTGCCGGGAAAGCCCATGGTGCCGCTGCGGTCCAGCAATGACAAAACCAGCTGCGGCTCCGCGCCATCCTTGGGCGATGCCTCCCACACCCGCTCGTCATAGGGCTTGTTCTCGGCATCGTTCAGCACATAGGCATCGCGCGTCACGCGATATTCCATGTGGTTGATCTGATAGGTGTTGTCCTTGATGCGGTTGGCGAAGCGGCCAATGGTGGCGCCGTAACGGCCCTTGTAATCGATGCTGGTATAGTCGGCGAGGCTGTCGAAACCTTGCACCACATCGGTCAGCGTGCCGCCCGGGCCCGGCACCCGGATGGCGGTGATGATGGCGCCGTAATTGGTGATGGACGCCTGCATGCCATTGGCATTTGTCAATGTGAACAGGTCTACGCCCTCGCCGGCGACCCCGCCCCAGGCCTTGACCGTAATGCCGGCCTGGGCCGGTAGCGTTATTCCCAGCCATATGGCGGCGCAAAACCAGATATGTTTCATGAATTCCTCCGAGAGGGCGCAGCCTACAAAGCACTTTGCTGCCGCGCCATATTGCGCGCGCGAAGTGGGTGCGCGAAGTGCGGCCAGCTAACGTTTGACCAACCGATACGCGCCTGATTATCTGTCGCCCACGGCCGTGCCCGTATACAGGCCGAGGGGAGAGGAAATTCCATGAAACGCATGCTGTTTTCCGCCGCGCTTGTCGCGGCTGTCGGTTTTGGCACGGTCGCGGCTTTCAGCCAGGCCAATGAGGACAATGTCGCCGCCGCGCAGGCCAAGTATCCGCTGGCTGCCAAGGCGGGCGAAGACAGTCACGCCTTTGACAAGGCGCCGGCCGGCGCCACCAACCAGGGCAAGTTCGACGACAAGACCTGGAAGTTCGGCCATGCCTATGACCCGCCGCCCGGCTCCAAGCTGTGGAATCCGGTGAAGATCAAGATGCTCGCGGGCGGCATGGTGACCGGCGGCACATTGTTCAGCGCCACCGATCCCGAAACCTACTGCGCCATGGCCAATGCCGGCTATGACTTCATCTGGACCGAGCATCAGCACGATGCGCGGGACTGGAAAACCACCCAGCGCATGTGGGCGGCCTGTCCCTTTGCCAAGGCGGTGCCCGGCGTGCGCGTTGCCTATACCGATGAGCGTGAAGAACAGCATGCGCTGGACGCCGGCGCGCTCGTTCTGGTCGTGCCCACGGTGCGTTCCTATGAAGAGGCCATCAAGGCGCGCGACTGGGCCTTTTTCCCGCCGCTCGGACGGCGCAGCAATGGCGGCGGCCAGGCCTTTGCCCTCTACAACAATGTGCCGGGCGGCTATCGCGCCACCATCAACGACAATCTGGTGCTGGTCCTGATGATCGAGACCCTGGCGGGCCTCAAGGATGCCGATCGCATCGCCAAGATTCCCGGCGTCACCGCGGTGTTCGCGGCGTCCGGCGATCTGGGCAATCATTCGGGCTACAAGCAGAACGATCCCGACTATGAGCGCGAGATCAACATCGTGCATGACGCCGCGCTTCATGCGGGCGTGCGGCTCTGCGGGCCCTATGCCTGGCGCGACCGTCCTGATTTCACCTGCTTCCAGGCAGGCAGCGAAGGCGGCGCCATCGCGCGCGGTGCCAAGGACGAGCTGGGCAAGGACTGGAACACCCAGCCTGTGCCGGAAGTCGGCCCCTGGGCACACCCGGCGGCATCGACGCGCGGCCCGCGCTGATCAGGCTGATCGAAAGAAAAGGGCGCTGCGTTGGCAGCGCCCTTTTTCATGGCCGGCCATGATGGTTTTCAGACTTTCACGTAGACCCAGGCAGTGCGACCCGAAAGCAGGCTCACGGCAATGCGCTTGTAGTCGGCCACCTCATAACGGTCCGCGGCGGCCAGTTCCGTGGGCGTGATTTCGAATGCCATGCCCTCCACCCGGTCCGCCGCATCGCCCGGCAGGACGATCGGGTGAAAGCGCTCGCCGCTTTTGGCCAGCACGTCGGGATCGGTAATCTCCACCAGCTCTTGCCGCCAGCCGGGCAGGGCATCGCGCACCCCGGCCAATTTGCGGCCAAAGGAGGCGCGTTGCACCTCTTCCTGCTGCAAGGTGCCATAGGAAAACAGCAGTTCGCCGCTCATTTTGCGGTCGAGAAGCGGAATTCGGTCTTCTGGTAGAAGATCTGGCCCGGCTTCAGCTCGGTTGTCGGGAAGGCCGGAATATTGGGCGCATTGGCGAAATGCTGGGTCTCCAGACAGAAGGCGCCGCGCTTGATGTATTGCGCACCGCCCTTGCCGGTCATCGGCTTCTCATTGTTGGGCAGATAAAGCTGGATGCCTGGCTGGGTGGTCCACACATCCATCACCCGGCCTGACATGGGCTCAACGACATGGGCGGCGGCGCGCAAGTGGCCCATGGGCCCGCGCACGATGAAGTTGATGTCATAGCCGGGCGCCGCCACGATCGCGGGATCGGGCCCGTTGATGTCCTGGCCGATTGGTTTGGGCTTGGTGAAGTCAAACCCGGTGCCCAGCACTTTCATCACTTCGCCGGTCGCCATGTGATTGGCGTCGCCGGGCGTCACCGCATCGGAGAAGATCTGCAGGCGATGGTTCAGCACATCGCCGTTCCCCGCGCCCTTCAGGTTGAAATAGGAATGGTTGGTGGGATTGAGCACCGTCGGCTTGTCGGTGGTGGCGCGGTATTCGATGTTGAGCGCGTTGCTGGCCGTCAGCGTGTAGATCACGGTGAAATCCAGATTGCCGGGAAAGCCCTGGTCGCCATCCGGCGACACCATGTGCAGGATCAGCGACGGCGAGGCGCCGTCCATCGGGGTGGCGCTGTAGACGTGATAGGAAAAGCCGATCGGGCCGCCATGGATGTTGTTGGGTCCGGCTGTGGCCTTGAGGTGATAGGTCTTTCCTTCCAGGGTGAACTGGGCGCCGCCGATGCGGTTGGCGAAGCGGCCGATCACCGCGCCATAGGTCGTGCCGGTCTTGTAGCCGTCCAGCGTGTCATAACCCAGAACAACATCGGCGTTTCTGCCGGTGCGATCGGGCACATTCAGGCTGACCAGATAGGCGCCATAGTTGGTGATGCGCGCGCTCATGCCATGGGCGTTGGTGAGCGTGTAGATGTCAACTTTCTGGTGATCGGCAGTTTCGCCCCAGGGCGCCTTGTCGATCCTGGCCTGGGCGGGCAGCGCGATCAGCAGGCTCGCGCCCACAAGCGCCGCGGCAAGGGATTTCATGGCATTCCCCATGTTCTTTTTTTGGCGCGCGGAGGTTAGCGGCTGGGTCTGGGGCTGAACAGCGCGAAATCTGCGCCGCTTACGCCGCGCGTGCGAACGCGCTCAGAGGGAATGCAGCAGGCTTGCGATGAACAGCAGGCCCGCGGTCAACACCATCCAGAAGCCGAACAGGAAGATCGCGCCACACAGCGCGGTTTCGGCCCAGACAAGACCTTTGCCGTCGAAGGCACGCAGGATATCGATCTTGTGGGTATGCTCTTCGGACTTGGCCAGGGCGCGCCGGATGACAAGCAGATGGCGCGCCGCCATCAGCGCCAGAATGGCGCCTGTCACGATGTAGAGCAGATAACTCGCCATCTGGCCCGCCCAGCAGAATCGAACCTGACACAAGCGTAATGCTGCACTGCAAAACAGTCAAGAAACGGATTTCAGACCTTCATAAAGCGCATAGCCGGGGCGATTATATACTTGACTCAGCAATTCCCTTGGTCTATAAATAAGATCAAGGAGATAGCAGATGCTTAAAAACCCATTAATTAACAAAATCTTCCAAGACCCTGAAAAGGCTAGAAATTGGCTAGAAGCCCTGCTTTGGACCGATGGCCGCTCATGCGGTTATTGCGGGACTGTGGACGAGTCCACGGAACTGCCCGCGCGTCCCGGTTACTACCAGTGCAATGCCTGCCGCAAGCAATTCACGGTCATGGTCGGCACAGTTTTTGAACGCAGCCATATTCCGCTCAACAAGTGGCTCATGGCCGCTTTCCTTCTCAGCGCCTCTAAGAAGGGCATCAGCGCCCATCAGATGCACCGTATGCTCGGCATCACCTACAAGAGCGCGTGGTTCATGATGCACCGTCTGCGCGAGGCTATGACGCCTTCCAAGCCGGGCCCACTGGGTGGCGAAGGCAAGGTGGTGGAAGCGGACGAAACCTATCTGGGCAAGCGTGATGGCAAGCCCTCAAAGCCGGACAGCTATGTGTCGGGCTTTGGTTGGGTGCAGCATCCCAAGATTGAAACGCAGCGCAAGATCGTGGCGCTTGTTGAGCGTGGCGGTGCCGTCCGTTCGGTGGTGGTGTCCAAGGTGGATAAGGCGACAGTGCGCAAGGTGCTGTTCGCCAATGCGGACAAGAAATCCACCCTGATGACGGACGAAAGCTTTGTCTATCCTGCCGCTGGTGCGCACTTTGCCGATCACCAGACCGTGAACCATAGCAAGTACGAATACGCGCGCGGTGCCGCTTCGACCAACACGATTGAAGGCGTTTTCAGCGTATTCAAGCGCGGTATGGTCGGGACGTACCAACATTGCTCAGAGGCGCATCTGCCGCGCTATCTGGCCGAATTTGACTTCCGCTATAGCAATCGCGCGGCGCTGGAAATTGATGATGTACAGCGTGCCAAGACGGCCTTGCAGGGTATTGTCGGCAAGCGTCTGACATATCGGCGGACTAACAAAGCCGCTCACGCTTAAGCAGCAAACGCTAGGCTTCATCCGTTGGCGCAAGGCCACGGGCTATGAAGTCACGCCGTTTGAGCGCCATTCCAAACCCAAGCGCACAAAATCTAGCGGCTTCCAAATCCTAGAGACTCAGCTTTTGCTTCCGTTCTTGGAATGAGAGGCTGCGCTATTTGTCGTCTTTGATTGACACCACCTTGGGAGGGCTAAGATGCAATCGCGCTTTCCGTGCAGCATCGTACGCGTTCCGTGCCGTCTCGTTGTTTTCTAAGTCGGCCAAGATGAATTGCCGAACTGCCCTGCGCGTTACTTCCATAGGATTAGCGCCGTGATGCGCCTCGCAAAAATCCGCGAGCATCCCGTCAACCTCGTCTCCCAGTCGGGAGCGCGCGCCTGTCGTTCTTTTCGGGGCCATTCTCGATTGTACAATGTTGTTCAATTGGGTACATTAAGGCCGAATCAATTGGGACTCGCGCCCGGCTGAGTCAAGTGGTTTAAAGAAAAGGGCCCCAGTTACGGGGCCACGAGTTAGACAAAGAGACTAGGGTCGGATTCGAACCGACGTTTTCCCGCTTTCAAGACGGTCGCCTTACCACTCGAGCCACCTAGTCTGTAACGGTCCCGATTCGCGTCGGGGCCGTTACGTCTTTTAGGGGCCTATTCGCGGAATCCGTCAAGCCGGAAAACTTTCACACAGACGTCATTTTTCGCTTGGGGACAAAAGTGTGAATGCCCGCGAATCTCCCGCGTGGTTGGGCACTCTTACAGTTTGACTTAGGGTTGTGGGGTGAGCAATCCAGGGCAGCTTTCGCTCTGGGAGGGCGGCACTATCTCCCTATCGGAGTCGTTGGGCCCCGCTTGAGAGACATGAGAGCCTGTCCCGCAGGCCACGCGCTCCCATCATAGATGATGGAGATAGGCATCATGGAAAAGACCAAAGAACAAATATGGGCCGATTGGTTGGCCAAGCAGAGCAGCAACTTTCAAGAGTTGCTGAACGCAGCGACAGAAGACGAAAAATATAAGATTCTCGCCCAGTTGCTTTTTGGGGACATGGAAAAATCGAAAAACGGGCCGCAACAATAGAACTTCAAGTCGCTTCTCATTCCTCGATCAGCTTCACCCTTTGGCCTTGTGCGGCTTCGGCCCCATCTTAGCAGCCGACTTCACCAGCTTCTCAAACTTGGGCCATGCGTCCGAGTCTAAGTCCAGATCTACAGCGTCTGGCTTTACTGGCTTGGGTTTCTGCTTCTTTTCGGCCGTCACTTGGCATCCCTTAATTTCGTGGAGATATGTTCCATGAAATCACGCACATGGGTCAACACTTTGCGGGCGTCATTTTCGTCATAATTTGCGCGGCCGTGTGCCGTGTGATTGCGCCACGCATCCTTGAAATATCGAAACTCTTTCGCAGCCTCCGATAAGAACGTCAGAAAATCCGACGGCTTTTTTGCCTTTAGGTTTTTTTGCTTCTTTTCAATCTCGCCCTCGATATCGTCAATGATGCCTTCCCACGCGCGAGCGCCAGCCTTCCTGACATCTAGCTTTTTCGCTAACGCCAACATCCCGCGTTCTAGCACCATCATGCTGTGATAAACGGCGGCATCATGCATTCTAAGGCATAGCAGCGCGACGCCATGAGCGCGTCTTTTCTCGCGCTAGGAAAGGCAACAATGGTTACGCTCCATCCGGTGTCCGCGCCCAGCAATTCAGACTGCTTTAATGAGCTGACATAGCCAAAATAAACTCGGCTAAGCTCACTTTCGGCGCATTTCACGACTTCCTCGCAATCGGTCGCAACGTTGCGGTACATGTACTGCGGGATGGTTAGTGTTTGTTCGAAGCCCTTAATTCGATCCATTGCAACAAGGAGGCCGTACTGCCGAAAGTGACGCTTGGCATTTTCGAGTACGCCAGTGATCACACCGCGCATATCGGCGTCGGCCGTGAGTTCGTTTGTCACCGCTTCGCGATCAGTTGCCATCTTGGGAAGCGCGCGTAACGAACCAAGCGCCCAAGCCAGTCCGCTAATGTCAGCCTTCAGCATGTCCAGAAGACTCAGAAACCCCGTCGGACAGTACAGAGGATGGTCGCGATGTTGCGCCCCCACGTGACACCCTCAGTCTGGGAAGCCCCTCCTGCTATGGCAATTACATGGGGCTTCCCATGACTGGAGTGCATGTCGGCCTGTCGAAGTGATTCTAGCCGTAATGCTTACTCAAGTATATAATCGCCATAGCCGGGGCGGCGAGAACACTAGCGGAACAACATCTTGTATTTTCTACCACAATCAATACGTTACACAGCGGCTTGCCAAAGAGAACAAACCATGTACTTTTTGGGCCTCACACCGATGCTGGATTCGCTTGGGGATCAGCGGGCGCTGTGGAATAACCGAGGAGGTTCGGCATGTCACAGGCGGCTTTGCGAGTAGTGGGCAAGGAACAGAATAATGATCGCAAGCGGGCGCTTGAGGCAGCGCTGAGCCAGATCGACCGGGCGTTCGGCAAGGGCTCGGTGATGAAGCTCGGCAGCCGCGATCTGGGGTTGGCGACCGATGCGGTCTCCACCGGCTCGCTGGGTCTGGACATCGCGCTTGGCATCGGCGGACTGCCGCGCGGCCGCGTCATCGAAATCTATGGTCCGGAATCCTCCGGCAAGACCACGCTGGCGCTGCACGTCGTGGCGGAGGTCCAGAAGAAGGGCGGCACGGCTGCTTATGTCGACGCCGAACATGCGCTCGATCCCGTCTATGCCAAGAAGCTGGGCGTCGACATTGATGAGCTGCTGATCTCCCAGCCCGACACTGGCGAACAGGCGCTGGAGATTACCGACACCTTGGTGCGCTCCGGCGGCGTGGAAATTGTGGTGATCGACTCGGTTGCCGCGCTGACGCCCAAGGCCGAACTGGAAGGCGAGATGGGCGATTCCCTGCCCGGCCTGCAGGCCCGCCTGATGAGCCAGGCGTTGCGCAAGCTCACCGGTAGCATCTCCAAGTCCAACACCATTGTGATCTTCATCAACCAGATCCGCATGAAGATCGGCGTCATGTTCGGCAATCCGGAAACCACCACCGGCGGCAATGCCCTGAAATTCTATGCCTCGGTGCGTCTGGACATCCGCCGCATCGGCGCCATCAAGGATCGCGACGAAGTGGTGGGCAACCAGACCCGCGTGAAAGTGGTCAAAAACAAGGTCGCCCCGCCGTTCAAGCAGGTCGAGTTCGACATCATGTACGGCCAGGGCGTGTCCAAGGTCGGCGAGCTGGTCGATCTGGGCGTGAAGGCCGGGATCGTGGAGAAGTCGGGCTCCTGGTACTCCTATGATGGCCAGCGCATCGGCCAGGGCCGCGAGGCTGCCAAGACCTTCCTGACCGAGAATTCCGACATCGCCGACAAGATTGAAAACGCCATCCGCGCCAATGCCGGCCAGATCGGCCAGAATCTGGTGCTGGAAGCCTCTGAAAAGGGCGACGCGGAAGAAGAATAGGCCACTAGACCGGCCGTAAAAACGTCGTTTCGGGGTTCGCAGCCCGATCCGACTCCTCGGCAAGGGGCGCCGCCTGTGAATGGGCGGCGCCCCTTGTTTTTGATGCGGCTCCGGCTCGCGCCTACGCCTGTGGGCGCTCCTTGTGAATGAGGAGCGCCTTCTGTTTTTTTGGCAGCAACGTAGGTCCGCCTCCCCTGCGCGCACGAAGCGCGCTGGCGGGGGAGGTGCCCGTAGCAGCGCTTGCGATGCGAAGGGCGGAGGGGGTCAGAAAACGTGACAAGGTTTTTTAGAGCCGTTACAAACGGCTCCATGAAAAGCCTCTCCGACGTCCGCTCCGGATTTCTCGAATTCTTCGCCGAACGCGGCCACACCATCGTGCCGTCCTCGCCGCTGGTGCCGCGCAACGACCCCACCCTGCTGTTCACCAATGCGGGCATGGTCCAGTTCAAGAACCTGTTCACCGGGGCGGAGAAGCGGCCCTATAGCCGCGCCACCACGGTGCAGAAATGCGTGCGCGCCGGCGGCAAGCACAACGATCTCGACAATGTCGGCTATACCGCCCGCCATCACACCTTCTTCGAGATGCTGGGCAATTTCTCCTTCGGCGATTATTTCAAGGAAGAGGCCATCACTTTTGCCTGGGACTTCGTCACCAAGGTGGTGGGCCTGCCCAAGGACAAGCTGCTGATCACGGTCTACAACACCGACGATCAGGCGCGTCAGCTGTGGAAGAAGATCGCCGGCTTTTCCGACGACAGGATCATCGGTCACCAGTCCAATCTCTGGGCCATGGGGCCGACGGGCCCCTGCGGCTATTGTTCGGAAATCTTCTTCGACCAGGGCCCCGGCGTTGGGGGCGGCCCGCCGGGCTCGCCGGATGAAGATGGCGACCGTTTCCTGGAATTCTGGAACCTGGTCTTCATGCAGTTCGAGCAGGTGGACGAGAACACCCGTCTCGACCTGCCCAAGCCGTCCATCGATACCGGCATGGGGCTGGAGCGTATTGCCGCCATCCTGCAGGGCGTCACCAACAATTACGACGTAGACCTGTTCCGCCATCTGATCGCGGCGTCGGAGTCGGCCAGCGGCGTGGCCAGCACCGGCGAAGCCACCTTCAGCCACCGCATCATCGCCGATCATCTGCGCGCCACCTCCTTTCTGATCGCGGACGGCGTGCTGCCGTCCAATGAGGGGCGCGGCTATGTGCTGCGCCGGATCATGCGCCGCGGCATGCGGCACGCGCATCTGCTGGGCACCAAGGATCCCCTGATGCACCGGCTGGTGCCGGCGCTGGTGGCGGAGATGGGCTCGGCCTATCCCGAACTCAAGCGCAACGAACCTCTGATCGCCGAAACGCTGAAGCTGGAAGAAATCCGCTTCCGCGAGACCCTGGCGCGCGGCCTCAAGCTTCTGGACGAAGCCAGCCTGGGCCTCAAGAAAGGCGACCGCCTGCAGGGCGAGATCGCATTCAAGCTTTATGACACCTATGGCTTCCCGCTCGATCTGACCGAAGAATCCCTGCGTGCCCGTGGCATCAGCGTCGATACCGACGGCTTCTCGGCCGCGATGCAGAAGCAGAAGGCGGAAGCGCGTGCCTCCTGGTCGGGCTCGGGCGAAGCCACCAGCGAAGCGCAATGGTTCGCGGTGCTGGATGAAGTCGGCCGCACGGAATTTCTGGGCTATGACACTGAGGAAGCCGAAGGCCAGATCCTGGCCATCTTCAAGGATGGCGGCCGGGTGATGGCGGCCGAGCCAGGCGAGACGGTCGAGATCGTCGCTAACCAGACGCCCTTCTATGGCGAGTCCGGCGGCCAGGCCGGCGACACCGGCCATATCCATTCCACCAAGGCCAAGGGCCAGGTCACCGACACCCAGAAGTGGCTGGGTGCCCTGCTCGTCCATACCGTGCGCGTCACCGAAGGCAGTTTTCTGCCCGGCGATGCGGTGGACCTGAAAGTGGATGCCGAACGCCGCCGCGCCACTCGCGCCAATCACAGCGCCACCCATCTGCTGCATGCCGCGCTCAAGCGCGTGCTGGGCAATCATGTCAGCCAGAAGGGTTCGCTGGTGGATGCCGAGCGGTTGCGCTTCGACTTCTCCCATCCCAAGCCGGTGACGGCGGAAGAGCTGGAAAGGGTCGAGGTCCAGGTCAATGCCGTGATCCGGCAGAATTCCGACACGACCACCCGGCTGATGGCGACCGATCAGGCGATTTCCGCCGGCGCCGAAGCGCTGTTCGGCGAAAAATATGGCGACGAAGTGCGGGTGCTTTCCATGGGCGCCGACCTCGACGCCGAAAAAGCCTATTCGGTCGAACTGTGCGGTGGCACGCATGTCTTTCGCCTGGGCGATATCGGGCTTTTCACTATCCTGTCGGAAAGCGCGGTCGCAGCCGGTGTGCGCCGTATCGAGGCGCTGACGAGCGAACATGCCCGCCGTTACCTGACCGGGCAGGCGGAAGTCGCGCGCGAGACGGCGTCCGCCATCAAGACTCCCATCGGCGAACTGGCAGGCCGGGTGGCGCAACTTTCCGAAGAGCGCCGCAAACTGGAACGCGAACTGGCCGAAGCCAAGAAGCAGTTGGCGCTGGCCGGTCCCGCCAAAAGCGGCGAGGACAGCGAGATCATTTCGGGCCTGAAAGCGGTACTGCGGCTGGTCGAAGGCGTCTCGCCCAAGGATCTCAAAAGCCTGGCCGACGGCGCCAAGTCGCAGGTCGGCTCCGGCGTGGTTGCCTTTGTGGCGTCCGCCGACGGCAAAGCCTCCATCGTGGCGGGCGTCACCGACGACCTGACCTCGCGCATCAGCGCGGTCGATCTGGTGAAGGCGGCGGCGGAAGCGCTTGGCGGCAAGGGCGGCGGCGGCCGTCCCGACATGGCGCAAGCCGGTGGCCCGGACAATGGCAATCCGTCCATTGCCCTGGACGCGATCCGCAAGAAGCTGGGCGAACTGGCCTCAGTCTGATCAGGCCGTCATCAGGATATCGGCCAGCCACGCAGGCTGATCCACCATCACGTCATGGCCGCTGTCCCGGTTGACCAGGGTTTGCCAGCTCTTGTCGGCGCGGCATGCGGCAAGCGCTGTGTCGAAGGCGGGCTGGGAATATCTGGGCACGCGGATGAAGGTCTTTTTGGCAATCGTCTGGAGCTTTCCCGTCAGCCGGATCGGCTGGGTGGCCGTGCCGATGGGATGCGGCGTCATTTTGGACCCTAGCCAGGCGTAATCCTTCTCGCTGACCGAAAAGGCCGACGGCGCCGGTGGATTGATGCTGAACTCGCCTTTGGCCAGCGCCTTCAACATGCTGTCGCGGCCATAGGCAGATGCAGTGTCGATCTGCTTCTGGCCATCCTCGGGCAGGAAGGCATCCAGCCAGACAATCGACGCGACGCGGTCATGGATTTGTTCCAGTGCGCCCGACGCTGGAAAGCCGGCATAGGAATGCGCCACCAGGCAGGTATTGCGCAGGTCTTCCCACCGCACCAGATTGGCGATGTCGGCGATATGGGTCTCCAGGTTGATATCCTTGCTCAGCAGATGCGAGCGATCGCCCAGCCCGGTGAGCGATTGGGCAAAGACCTTGTGGCCGCAGGCTTCCAGAATGTCGGCGACACGCCGCCAGCACCAGCCGCCATGATAGGAGCCGTGGACCAGGACAAAGGTCCGGGCGGAAGCAGGTTGGGCCATCGCCGGCGATGCCGCGGCGGCTGCCGTCGCGCCCAAGGCCGCACGGCGCGAGATCGAACCGTCTGCCATACGATCCCCCTCTCTCAGGCGATGATGTCCGGCAACAGTCCGTTGTTAATTTCAGTGATCTCGTCCTTCAGCTGAAGCTTGCGCTTCTTCAGCCGCGACAGCGTCAGAAGGTCGGGATTGCCCGCCTGTGCCAGCGCTTCGATCGCTGCGTCCAGATCGCGGTGTTCCTGCGTCAGCTGGGCCAGCTTGGCGCGGGCGGCGACTTCATCGGGACCAACCACACCGGTCACTTTTTCCCCTTCCGGCCTTCGCTGGCTCGAGAGCCAGCTACGGCCACCTCCCCCTTCGCAGCGCTTCGCGCGCTGGGGGAGGGGCGGCGTCTGCCCTTGGCCAATTCTTCGCCCCAACGTTTCACATCGGGCCAGTCATAACCGAACAGGTCCAGCGCCCGGCCCACCATCTGGTCCACCAGATCCGACAGGGTCTTGGGTTCGGCATAAAAGGCCGGCACCGGCGGCAGGATAATGGCGCCCATCTCGGCCAGCGCCGTCATGGAGCGCAAGTGGCCCAGATGGAGCGGGGTCTCGCGCACCATCAAGACCAGCGGGCGGCGTTCCTTCAGCATCACATCGGCGGCGCGGGTCAGAAGGCTGGTGGTCACCCCGGTGGCGATCTCGCTCATGGTGCGCACCGAACAGGGCGCCACCAGCATGCCCGCGGTCTTGAAACTGCCGCTGGCAATAGGGGCGGCGATGTCATGGATCGCGTAGCTGTAGTCAGCTTTTGCGGCGACCTGGCGGGGCGAGAGCTTGGTTTCATAGCCGATGGTCATTTCCGCTGGCTTGGTCATGACCAGGTGGGATTCTATCCCCAACTCCCGCAGCGCTTCCAGCGCGCGGATGCCATAGGCCACGCCGGACGCGCCCGACAGGCCGATAACCAGCCGTTCCGGTTTGCTTTTCGCCTTTCCGCCCGCTTTCATGGCCCCCCGTTAGCACTTCTTGAGTCAAGGGCAAAGAGTTTCGGTTCCAGCGTCTTTTGGGGATGACAGGAACCGGGATTGGTGGTTGAATTTTTCTGCCAGGCGCGAGGCCAATAGGCGCGTGCCAGCCGAACCGAAATCTAACGATGAGGTGCATGCATGGCGCTACAGGGACATATTGTTCACCTGTCCAACCAGCACAAGAAAATCGAAGACATCATCGAAACCGAGATGTCCAATCCCGATTGGGACGAGATGCGGGTCGCCGCTCTCAAAAAACAAAAACTTCGAATTAAGGACGAGCTCGAACGGCTGAGAAGCGTCGTTAACTGAGCCTCCTTCTTCCCCGTGCGGCACGTGCTCTCTTGGCGCTGCCGGCGGGGAATGATCACAAGATCTTCGCCCTTTCGCGCAGTACGAATTTCTGAATCTTGCCCGTCGATGTCTTGGGCAGTTCTGAAAAGATGATGGTGCGCGGCAATTTGAATTTGGCCAGTTTCCCGCGCGCGAAGGCGATGATTTCGTCTTCGCTCACGTTCGTGCCCGCGCGCAGTTCCACAAAGGCGCAAGGGTGCTCGCCCCATTTGGCATCGGGGCGCGCCACCACCGCCACGAACAGCACGGAGGGATGGCTGGCGATGGCGTCTTCCACCTCGATGGAAGAGATATTCTCGCCGCCGGAAATGATGATGTCCTTGCTGCGGTCCTTCAGCTGGATATAGCCGTCGGGATACATCACGCCCAGATCGCCGGAATGAAACCAGCCGCCTTTCAGCGCATCTTTGGTGGCCTTGGGATTCTTCAGATAGCCGCGCATCACGATGTTGCCCCGGAACATCACCTCGCCGATGGTCTTGCCGTCGGCCGGCACCGGCTTCATCGTTTTGGGGTCCAGCACCGCCAGTTCTTCCAGCGGTGCATAGCGCACGCCCTGGCGCGCTTTCTTGGCGGCGCGCCCGCCCGCATCCAGCGCGTCCCATTCCTTGTGCCATTCATTGACCACGGCGGGACCATAGACCTCGGTCAGGCCATAGACATGCACGACCTCGAAACCAGCTTGCGCCATCGCGGCCAGCACGGCTTCGGGCGGCGGCGCGGCCGCCGCCATGAAGCGCACTTTCTGCGGGAAGCTTTTGCGCTCCGCATCAGACGCATTGACCAGGGTCGACATCACGATGGGCGCGCCACACAGATGGGTCACGCCATGCTGTGCAAGCGCCTCGAAGATCGCGCCTGCACGCACCCAGCGCAGGCAGACATGGGTGCCGGCCACCGCCGACAGTGACCAAGGCATACACCAGCCATTGCAGTGGAACATGGGCAAGGTCCACAGCAGCACGGGATGTTCGACCATGGTTCCGGCCAGCGCATTGCCGTAGCACATCAACGCGGCGCCGCGATGATGATAGACGACGCCTTTGGGATTGCCGGTGGTGCCCGAGGTATAGTTCAGTGCGATGGCATCCCATTCATCATCGGGCATTTTCCAGGCGAAATCGGGATCGCCGGACTTCAGGAATTTCTCATAGTCGATCTTGCCCAGCCTCGGCCCGCCTTGCGGAAATTCCGGATCGTCATAGTCGATCACCAGTGGCTTCTTCTTCAGCAGCTTCAGTGCGGCGGCGACGGTGGCGGAAAATTCGCGATCGGTGATCAGAATCCTGGCGCCGCCATGCTCCAGCATGAAGGCGAGTGCGGTGGGGTCCAGCCGCGTGTTCAAGGCGTTCAGCACCGCGCCCAGCATGGGAATGCCGTAATGGGCTTCCAGCATCGGCGGGGTGTTGGCCAGCATCACCGCGACGGTATCGCCCTTGCGGATGCCTTTCCTGGCAAGCGCCGAAGCCAGCCGGCGTGAGCGGGCATAGAAAGTGGCGTAATCGGTGCGCTGCTTGCCATGGATGATGGCGGTGTGGCGTGGAAAGGTCTTGGCTGCACGCTCCAGGAAGGAGAGCGGGGTCAATGGCTGGTAATTGGCCGGCACCCGGTCCAGCCCCGTTTCATAGGGTTTGGCTTTTGTGACGGTTTTGCGTTTGGTTTTTTGGGCAGCCATGGCCTGAAGCACGCTAGAGAAAGCGCCCTTTGGCGGCAAGGTTTGACGCTAGCCACGTCAGTGTTAGAAGCCGGGCATGAGCGCCATCGACAAGCCCGAAGCCAAGCCGCGCGGTCTGCGCGCCGTCTATGCCTGGATGCTGGAGAATGCCAAGGGCAAGCATGCCTGGGCGGCGGTCGCGGCCTTCGCCTTTGCCGAAGCCAGCTTCTTTCCCATTCCGGCCGATGTGATGGTGCTGCCGATGATGCTGGCCGACCGCAGCCGCGTCTTTCGCCTGGGCGCCTGGGTCGCCTTCTGGTCGGTGGCGGGCGGCATGCTGGGCTATGCCATCGGCCATCTGTTCTGGGAGACGGCGGGCCTGTGGCTGATCCACCTCCTGCATGTGCCGCTGGAGCGGGTCGAGGCGCTGCGCTTCAAATACACCCAGCACGCCTATCTGATCATGGTGCAGGGCGCGACACCCATTCCCTACAAGCTGGTGACCATCGCCAGCGGGCTTGCGGGGGTGAGCTTTCCGCTTTTCATGCTCTATTCCACCGTCACCCGCAGTATCCGCTACATCGTGATCGAAGGCGTGCTGGTCTATTTCTTCGGTGAACGTGCGCAAATATTGCTCGAGAAATATCTCGAACTGGCGCTGATCGTTTTCCTGGTGGTGCTGGTGCTGGGGTTTGTGGCGCTTAATTATCTCTAAGCGCCACAGCCCTTAGTCCTGTTCCTGCTCGCTGGACGTCTTCCACTCGTCTGAAGCGGGCGCACCTTCGCCTTCGGCCGGCACGACCGGCGGCATCGCCAGTGGTGTATCCACCAGCACCGCATCCACCAGAGGCTCCGCGGTGGTTTCGGCAATCGACTTCAGCGACGCGCCTTTCCTGGCGGCGCGCTTGGCAGCACGTTCCACACGGCTCCCGGCGCGGCTGACGGCAAGGTCCAGTTCCAGCTGTGAGGTCAGGCCCAGGGTGACCGGGTCCACCGCCTTGATGTTGGCGGCATTCCAGTGCGAGCGCTCGCGGATCTTGGCGATGGTGGCCTTGGTGGTGCCGATCAGCTTGATGATCTCGCTGTCGGTGAATTCCGGATGATTCTTGATCAGCCAGTAGACGGCATCGGGCTTGTCCTGGCGCTTGGACACGGGCGTGTAGCGCGGCGCGCGCTTCAGGCGCACGCTGGGCATCTTGTGCTTGGGCGCAGCCATCTTCAGGCGCTTGCGCGGATCCTTCTCGGCCTCGGCGATCTGTTCGCGGGTGAGCTGGCCGGTGGCGACAGGGTCCTGGCCCTTGATACCCTTGGCGACGTCCTCGTCGGCGATGCCCTTCACTTCCAGCGGATGCAGGCCGCAGAAGTCGGCGATCTGCTCGAAGGACAGCCCGGTATTGTCCACCAGCCAGACGGCCGTGGCTTTGGGCATCAGAGGTTTCTGTTCGACGGCCATAATAATTTTCTCCCGTTGAGCGGGGGCCGTATCCGGGCCCGCCGCCCCTCGTCAGGTTGGTCCTTTCGAGGAATGCGGGTGTTTTAGCCACCCCGCCCGCCCGGTGCAAAGGCTTTCAGGCCATTTTGAGCAGGATTTTGCCGATATGGCCCTTTTTGGCCATGAATTCATGGGCTTTTTGGGCCTCGTCCAGGGGAAAAACCTGATCCACCACGGGCCGGATGCGGGTTCCGAGCAGGGGCCAGACCTCGCGCAGCAGGGCGTCACGGATGGCCTGTTTCTGATCGGGAGTGCGGGCGCGCAAGGTGGTGGCGGCCAAGGTCAGCCGCTTCAGAAGGACGGGCGCGAAATTGACCTCGGTGCGGGCGCCATCCTGGTAGGCGATGTTGACGATGCGGCCCCATGTGCTTGCCGCCTCGATGTTGCGCTGGATATAGGCGCCGCCGACCATGTCCAGGATCACATCCACGCCCTTCGCATCAGTTTCGCTCCGCACCACGCCGACGAAATCCTCACGGGCATAGTTGATCGCCCGTGCCGCGCCAAAGCCCAGACACGCTTCGCATTTCGCATCACTGCCGGCGGTGGTGAAGACGTGGGTACCGCGCGCGGCAAACATCTGGATGGCAACGCTGCCGATGCCACTGGTGCCGCCATGGATGAGCAGCGTTTCACCCGGTTGTAGCCGGCCGGTATCGACAATATTGGTCCAGGCGGTGAATGCCGCTTCCGGCAGGCCCGCGGCGTCAACCAGATCGACGCCGTCCGGCACCGGCAAAAGGCAGCCGGCATTGGCCAGCGTGAATTCGGCATAACCGCCGCCCGGCAGCAGGGCACACACGGCATCGCCAATATTCCAGCCCGTGACGCCACCACCCACCTGCGCAATGGTCCCCGACACTTCCATGCCCAGAATGTCGGAGGCGCCGGGCGGCGGCGGATAAAGCCCGCGCGCCTGCAGCAGATCGGCATTGTTGAGGCCCGCCCCTTCGACCTGGATCAGCACCTCGCCGGGACCGGGTTCGGGCCTGGGTCTTTCGCCCAGGACAAGCCGGTAGTCCCGCCCAGGGTTCTGTATTTCAATGGCTTTCATGGCTTGCACGCCTTTGCCGCGGGCGACACACTAATGGTGAAAACGCCGATCACGAAAACTTGAGCCAAAGCGATGGATATCGACGATCTTCAGCCCCGCAAGAAGCTGCCTGATATCGTCCTGGGCGAGGATATCAGCGCGATGTCGGCCCATGAGCTGGAGCTGAGGATCGCGCGCCTGGACGAAGAGATTGCGCGTTGCCGCGAGGCCATCAAGGCGCGCCATGCCACCAAATCGGCGGCGGAAAATTTCTTCAAAAAGTGAGCAATCCCCATTTTGGGGGCGAGCCGGAATTGCGCAAGGTCCAGTGGACCTTGCGCCCGGCGAGCGGTCCGTAGCGGCAGCGTGCGGACGCGGAGCGTGGTTAAGCGCGCCGCGAGGCAGGGCATTAAACATTAATACGCACAGCAGAAATACATCATTGATGGGGCTTCTAACGCTGTTTACCAACCATCCCGCTTGCGGTTCTGGCCCACCTTGCTAGCGTTGTCCCACAAGCGGGGACGAAATGCTGAACCAAGAACACATGACCGACGGCGCCCAGGCCTTCACCGACTCCATCATGTTCGACAAGACCTTCGATGAAGGCATGGCGCTGGTCGAAGAGACCGCGCGCTATCTTGATGGCAAGGGCCGCGAGGAAGCGCGTGTGCTGCCGCGCAAGGCCGCGATGCTCTATGCCGGGGAAAGCATGCGCGTCACCACCCGCCTGATGCAGGCGGCGAGTTGGCTTCTGGTGCAGCGCGCGGTGCGCGATGGCGACATGGAGCGTGCCGATGCGCTGAACGAACGCTATCGTCTGGGGAGCCGGGAAATCTGCCTGGGCGCCTGCGCCGAGGATGTTTCGCCCCTGCCGGGAGAATTGCGGGATCTGCTGGAACGCAGCGACAGCCTCTATCGCCGCATCGCCCGGCTGGACGACATCCTGTTTGGCGAAGGCGTGGCGCCGCCGCCCGGCGCGCGCGGCCAGATGGACGCTCTCGCCCAAGCCTTCAAATAGTGAGCCGCGTCGCGCGAAGCGCGTGAGCAGGTCCAGTGGACCTGCGAGAGTGGCGAACGCCGCGAGCTTGAGCGAGAGGCCGCGGGTATTGTTCCGCCGCGAAGCCCCTTTTGGCTTAACACCGGTGGCCACAAGCAAAAACGCCGCCGGAGACCGGCGGCGTTTTCGTATTTGGTGTCAGTCCGATCAGGACTTAACGAACCCAGCAAACTTCTTGTTGAAGCGCGTCAGACGGCCGCCGCGGTCCATCAGCTGCTGCTGGCCGCCGGTCCAAGCCGGGTGCGTGCTGGGATCGATGTCGAGGGTGACCTTCTGGCCCGCGGTGCCATAGGTGGTGCGCGTCCGGTAGGTGGAGCCGTCGTTCAGCTGAACTTCGACAAAGTGATAGTCAGGGTGGATGCCCTTTTTCATCGCGCGAAACCTTTCATGGCCGGTGAGCCCATTCCGACGGGTGCCCGGGAGCCGGGGCTTATACGGGAGGCCCCCGGGAGGGGCAAGCGGCAATAGTTCCTTTGGTGTCGGCCCTTGGCCCCTATATACAGCCCGGAGTTAAGCAAAAGGCGGCGCTTTGGCCCGGAACGAAACCAGTTTCACCACCGAAACCGCCCGGATCGCGGCGGGAAGGCCCAAAAGCCGTTCCCTGGCCCCGCTGAAGGCCGTTTTGCCCTTCCTGAGGCCTTACAGGGGGCGGATCACCCTGGCCCTCCTGGCGCTGACCCTGTCCTCATCCGCCACCCTGGTGCTGGGCCAGTTCCTGCGTGGCCTGATCGACGCCCAAGGGTTTACGGCGGCCCAGGCCCACGCCCTGACCGGCTTCTATGCCGCCTTCGTCGCCGCAGCCGCCGTGCTGGGGGTGGCTTCGGCCACCCGCTTCTACACCGTGACCTGGCTGGGTGAGCGGGTGGTGGCCGACATCCGCAAGGCGGTGTTCGACAATGTGCTGCGGCTGTCGCCCCAGTTTTTCGAGGTCACCCGCACCGGCGAAGTGCTGTCGCGCATGACCGCCGACACCACCCTGATCCAGACCGTGGTGGGTTCCTCTGCTTCGGTGGCGATCCGCAATCTGGTCACCATGACCGGTGGGCTGGCGCTGATGTTTGTCACCAGCCTGAAGCTGGCGCTTCTGGTGGTGGGTGCGGTGGCGATCGTGATGCTGCCCATTCTGCTGTTCGGCAGATGGGTGCGAAAACTCTCCCGCCAGAGTCAAGATTCCATCGCCGAAACTGCCGCCCGCGGTATCGAGACCCTCAACGCTGTGTCCACGGTTCAGGCCTTCACCCAGGAGAATTATGAACGCCGCGCCTTTGGCGATGCGGTGGAGCGCGCCTTTGGTTTTGCGCGTGATCGCACTAGGGCGCGCGCCATTCTGACTGCGGTCGCGATCTTCACCGCTTTCGGTTGCCTCGCAACCATCCTGCTGGTGGGGCTGCACGACGTTATCGCCCATCGCACCACCGGCGGTGCCTTGGTGGCGTTCATCTTCTATGGCGTGCTGGTGGGCGGCGGCGTGGGTTCGCTGTCGGAAGTGTGGGGCGATCTGCAGCGCGCCGCCGGCGCCACCGAAAGGCTGATGGAACTGTTGCACGAGGTGCCGGTGATCCGTGCGCCGGCCCATCCACTGATGCTGCCGGCCAGGCCTTCCGGTGCGGTCCGTTTCGACAATATCACCTTCCGCTACCCCACACGTCCCGACGTCAAGGCCCTGAACAATTTTTCGCTGGACGTGGCGGGCGGGGAGGCGGTGGCGCTGGTCGGGCCCAGTGGCGCGGGCAAATCCACCGTGTTCCAGCTGATGCTGCGCTTCTTCGATGCCCAGAGCGGCAGCATCCGCTTCGACGGTGTCGACGTCACCCAGCTCGATCCCACGGATTTGCGCCGCAATATCGCGGTGGTGTCGCAGGAGCCGGTGATTTTCTCCGGCAGCATCGCCGCCAATATCCGCTATGGCCGCGAGGATGCGACGGATGCACAGGTGCGCGCCGCTGCCCAGGCCGCCGCCGCCAGCGAATTCATTGAAAAGTTGCCCCAAGGCTTTGACACCCTGGTGGGCGAGCGCGGCGTGACCCTGTCGGGGGGCCAGCGCCAGCGCCTGGCCATCGCCCGCGCGATTCTGCGCGATGCGCCCCTCTTGTTGCTGGATGAAGCCACCAGTGCGCTGGATGCGGAAAATGAACGTCTGGTGCAGACCGCACTCGCCAACCTGATGGTGGGGCGCACCACATTGGTGATCGCGCATCGCTTTTCCACCATCCAGCGTCTCAAGCGCATTGTGGTGGTGGACGAGGGGCGGGTGGTGGCGCAGGGCAGTCACGCCGAGCTGATGGCGGGTGGCGGCCTTTATGCGCGGCTTGCCTCCCTGCAATTCGCGGATGCCGCGACATGAGCCGGCGTCTCAGATCCCGCCGCGGCCTGACCATCCTGGCGGTGATCGCGGTTGTCGTCTTCCTTGGCCGCATCCTGTGGGCCAATGGCCTGTTTTCCACCGTGCCCACCGGCTTTTTCGGCAGTTGCAAGATCGCGGCCCAATTGCCCGGCGTGGAAGATATCGAAACCGCCAATGGCGTGACTTTTATTTCGGTGGGAAGCAGCCGCGGGCCTGATCCGCGTGACGGGATTTATGTTCTGTCCGACAGCGGAAGCCTGACGCGGCTGTCCGGCGCGCCCAGGGATTTCCATCCCCGCGGCATCGGCATCTATCGTTCGCCCGATGGCAGCGGCATTTTCCTGCTGGCCGTGAACCGCCATGCCCAGGGATCAATGACAGGAGCGTCGGCGGGAGCCGGAGCGACCAACAATAACGCGCGTTTCAGCATCGACAGTTTCGAGGTCACCAATCCCAAAACCGCGCCCGCGCTAGTGGCGCAGGGCATGATCCAGGGCGGGCTTTTGACCGATCCGCAGGATGTTGCGGCGGCGGGGCCGGGTGCTTTCTATGTCAGCAACGGCACCGGCGGCTCGGGCTTCATGCGCGCGCTCGCCAGCTATGGCGTGTGGCCGGGTTCCAACATCCTGTATTTCAACGGTATGGCATTCCGGGTGGCGGCGGATGATTTTTATGACGCGCGCGGAATTCTGCTGACGCCGGATGGCAATCATCTGCTGGTCGCCAGCCTGACCAGCCGCAGTCTCAAATCGCTCAATCGCGAACCCTTCAGCGGCAACCTGACCGAGGCGGATTCGCTGGTCCTTCCCGCCGCCCCCGAAAATATTAGCCTGGATCCCACGGGCGAGGTCTGGGTGGCCGGCCATTCCAGCCTCTTTGCCTGGCGCGGTTTTGCCGCAGACCCGGCCCATGCCGCCCCGTCGCAGATTTTCCGTGTCACCCTGAATGGCGGGGTGCCGCAACAGGCCGAGCAGGTCTATGGGAATGACGGCAGCGAGATCGGCGGCGCCAGCGTCGGTGTGAGCATAGGCAACCGGCTTCTTATCGGCTCCAGCCTGGACGGCCGGCTTTTGTCCTGCACCCAAAAATAGTTGCGAGCGGCGTTCGGCCGGCGAAGGGTCCACTGGACCTTTCGCTACTCGGCCTCACTCCGCGCCGCGACCCTCAGCATCCGCCAGCTTTCTTCCCCCGCGAGCGAAGCGACGAGCGGGGGAAGGTGTCGCAGCGAAATGTCGGCAAAGCCGACTTGAGCTGCGACGGATGGGGGTTAACAAATAAAAAGGGCCATCCGGATGGGATGGCCCTTTGAACGCCCCGCTTGAGGGATTTACGCGACCTGGACGATCTCTTCGTCGCTGTTGGGATCGCGCAGCACATAGCCACGGCCCCACACGGTCTCGATGTAATTGGCGCCTTCGGTGGCGGCGGCCAGCTTCTTGCGCAGCTTGCAGATGAAGACGTCGATGATCTTCAGCTCCGGCTCGTCCATGCCGCCATAAAGGTGATTGAGGAACATTTCCTTGGTCAGGGTCGTGCCCTTGCGCAGCGAGAGCAGCTCCAGCATCTGATATTCCTTGCCGGTCAGATGCACGCGGGCGCCGTCGACTTCCACGGTCTTGGCGTCGAGGTTGACGGTGAGCTTGCCGGTGGTGATGACCGACTGGCTGTGGCCCTTGGAGCGGCGCACGACCGCCTGGATGCGGGCGACCAGCTCGTCCTTGTGGAAGGGCTTGGTCATGTAATCGTCGGCGCCGAAGCCCAGCGCCTTGACCTTGGCTTCGACAATGGCGTTGCCGGACAGGATCAGGACGGGCGTCTGCACCTTGGCGACGCGCAGGGCCTTGAGCACCTCAAACCCGCTCATGTCGGGCAGCTGCAGGTCCAGCACAATGATGTCGTAATCGTAAAGCTTACCGAGATCGATCCCCTCTTCGCCGAGATCGGTGGTGTAGACGTTAAGGCCTTCGCTGCGCAGCATCAGCTCGATGCTTCGCGCCATGGCGCTGTCGTCTTCGATCAGGAGTACGCGCATGTCAGGCCCCTCTTCTTAACGTTCGGACCGTGCGCCACACCGTGTGGCTCCGGTTAACCAGTTTCCGGACGTTAAGCGCAAATAGTTAACAGCTACTTTAACAAGTCTGGCCAGCTTCAGGTCTTCCTCATCCCGCCTTAAGGCCGGAATAAGGCGGGAACCTCCGCTAAGGGCCTTGATTCGATTTGTTAAGTTTACCGCCATTTAAATTGTTGGCCCCAAGATGGGCTCCAGCTGGAGATGAAAATCTCCAAAAAACCAGCTTTTGGGCGAAAAAATCGCCCCGACGGGAACCGATGCGCGCCCTTCTCAAAGATCTCGAGACCGTTCCCACCCTCTGCCGATTTGGCCGGGTCGCCCGTATTGAGGGCCTGGCGGTGGAAGTCACCGGCGCCCAAGGAGCCGTCAGCCTGGGTGGCCAGTGCCGCATAACTATCGGAAATAACACGAAAATTCCGTGCGAAGTGGTCGGCTTCCGCGATGGCCGGGCCCTGGTCATGCCGCTGGGTCCGCTGGACGGGATCACGCTGGGCGCGCGGGCCGATTTCGACGACCGCCCCGCATCCATCAATCCCTGCCGGGCCTGGCTTGGCCGGGTGATCGGCGGGTTTGGCCAGCCGATCGATGGCAAGGGTCCGTTGCCACAAGGCATGACCGCTTATCCGCTCAAGGCCGCGCCGCCGCCCGCCACGTCGCGCGGCCGCGTCGGCAAGAAGCTCGATCTGGGCATTCGCGCCATGAACACCTTCACCACCTGCTGTGCGGGTCAGCGCATGGGCATTTTCTCCGGCTCCGGCATCGGCAAATCCACCTTGCTGTCGATGCTGGCGCGCAATTCCAATGCCGATGCCATCGTCATCGGATTGATCGGTGAGCGCGGCCGCGAAGTGAAGGAATTCATCGAAGATGATCTGGGCGAAGAAGGCCTGGCGCGTTCGGTTGTGGTTGCCGCGACATCGGATGAAGCACCGCTGGTGCGCCGCCAGGCCGCTTATGTCGCGATGACGGTGGCCGAGCAGCTGCGCGACAGCGGGCTGAATGTTCTGCTGCTGATGGATTCGGTGACGCGCTTCGCCATGGCCCAGCGCGAGATCGGTCTTTCCGCCGGCGAACCGCCGGCCAGCAAGGGTTATACCCCCACCGTCTTTGCCGAGCTGCCCAAGCTGCTGGAACGTGCCGGACCGGGACTGGCTGGTGGTGGCACCATCACCGGCCTGTTTACCGTGCTGGTGGAAGGCGACGATCACAATGAACCGGTGGCCGACGCGGTGCGCGGCATCCTGGACGGCCATATCGTTTTGGAACGTGCCATTGCGGAACGCGGCCGCTTTCCTGCCATCAATATCCTTAAGAGCGTCAGCCGCGCCATGCCCGGCTGCAACAGCGATGACGAGCAAAGCCTTGTTTTGCAGGCCCGTCAGCCGCTGACCATTTACGAAGATATGGCGGAGCTGATCCGGCTGGGCGCTTACAGGGCTGGCACGAATCCTGAAGTGGACGAGGCTGTGAGGCTTTACCCGCAGCTCGAAGCCTTTTTGGCCCAGACCAAAAGCGAGCGCGTGACGTTAAGCCAGGGCTATGACGCGCTGTCCGCCATCATGGGTTCAGCGCAAGGGAGTGCGCGATGAACCGGACCGACACGCTGCTGCGCCTCAAGCGCTTCCGCGTCGATGAAATGAAGCGCCGCATTGCCTCGATCGAGGCGATGAAGGCGGATCTGGAACGCAAGCTGGCCGACCTGGACGACAATGTCGCCCGCGAGAAGCAGCGTGCCAGCGATTCCGATATCGGCCGCCTGGCCTTCCCGTCCTTTCTGCGGTCCATCGAGGCGCGGCGCGAAAACCTGCGCACCACGCTCAAGGAAATCGAACGCGAGCAGGCCGCCGCCCAGCTCGACATGTCGAACGCTTTCCAGGATCTCAAGTCGCTGGAAGTCGCCACCGAGCAGCAGGCCAAGCGTCTTGCCGAAATGCAGACTCGCCGCGCCCAGTCCCGGCTGGACGAGATGGCTCTCGTCCGCCATCTGCGCAAACATACTTTGCGCTCTGCCTAAGCCCGTTTAGATCAGCACGGCCAGGATAACGGAGGCGAGAACCGCCACGCCCAGGCCGCGCAGGATCAGCGCGCTCCAGGACGTCATCGGCCTGATGCGGCCTTCCCATTCCATGCCCCTCAGCGTCAGCGATTGCTGGCGTTCGAAGCACAGTTGCTCATGCCGGATATCGGCATAGGCGGAAATCGCAAAACCCTTGCCGCGGGGCGCGGCAGACATACCAATCGCAGACATCGCTTTAGACCTTCAAATTCCGGTCCCTCCGGGGCGATTAACGCGGGTGGTCTTTCGGGCGTTCCATGGCCTTGTGTTCATGGCCAGCGCCCTGTGGCGCAAATGCCGCGCAAACCGCCGTTTCCGGCTCTGGAAACCAAGGTTTCAGCCTCCAGTTGAACAAGAAAACGGCAGGTCTATGATTCCTGGCGTTGAGTCGGGGGCGCGTTCACGCCATGTCATTTTCTGAAACAATCTCGCCTTTCTTCGGGCGCTGCGCCTTTGTGTGGTTCTACCTCACCAGCGCGCTGGACATACTGGGCAACTGGCACAGCATCGCCACCGACATGACCAACAAGCACATACCGATCCCGCCGCTGGTGCTGCTGGTGGTGCTGGTCTTCATCTTGATGGGCTGCATCTCGCTTCTGTTCGGTTATCACACCCGCCATGGCGCGGTGCTGCTGTTCGGCATGACGATCGTGGCGGCGGTGACCATGCATGACTTCTGGCATTACGGTGACGCCAGCGCGCGCGCCTATCAGTTCGGCATCTTCGCGCGCGATTTTGCCATCTGCGGCGGGCCGTTCATGATGGTGGGAATGGGACCTGGTCCCTTCGCCGTTGACAACGCCGGCAAAGGCGGCGGCAAAAAGCGCTAGTCTTTTGCGTCCTGAGTTCGTCGCGCGTTCACTCGCGTACGTCTTGTACGCGTCGCTCCGCGCTTCTGCTCAGGCCGCAAAATCCTTAGCGCTTTTTAGTGTGAGATAATTTCGAGAAGCTGCGCGGCCAGTGCGCCGGGCTCCAGCATGTCCAGCGCATCTTCCGGACGCGGGCCATGGGTGACATGGGCCAGGCGCGCGCCTGACAGGCTTGCGGCCAGCACCGCGCCCAGCCGGCGAGTGCGATCCAGCCCGGTGATGATCACGCGGCGGAAGCGGAAGGCGCTGACGATGTCGGCAATGTCTTCGGCATCGTTCAAGGCAGAGACCACGCCGATGGTTTCCACGCCTGCGATGTCGCCCAGCGCCGAGAAGGCGGATGCGGCACGCGCGTTCAGCGGATTGAAGCCGTCGGCTTCCATCACCGTCAAAAGCTCTGGTGGATTGAGGTTTGTTATATTGTCGCTCCCGCTCTCGCGGACGCTCCTGGTGCGAAACAGCGCCAGCCCGCCATCGGCGCGGGTGAGATTTGTCCTGCGGCCCACCAGGGCCGCGGCATGAAGAATCTTCGCGGCGACCGCGCTCTTGCCCGATCCCGTCGGCCCGACCAGCAAAATGCCGCGCGCTTTCTCGAAATCGATCGGGGCGGGAACCAGACGGTTGGCCAGGGCCAGGGCCAGCGCGCCATCGGCGCTGACGTCGGCGAAATTCGCGGCGTCGCGCACCAGCGCCTGCGCCAGTTCTTCGGGCAGGCGATGACGCTTCATGGCCGCGCCCAGCGCATGGCGCAGATCGGCGCGGGGGAAGGCGACCAGATTCGAGGAAGCCCGGATCAGCGCCATCTGTGGCTCAGACCTGGCCCAGTGTGCGCAGGCGCACCGAGGCGTGGATTTCGTTCTGGCTCATCACCACCGTCTGGGGGCGGAAACGCTCGATGATGGATCGCACGAAGGGCCGGACCTGCGGCGAGGTCAAAAGGATCGGCACTTCGTTCTTGGCGCTGGCTTCGTCAAAGGCTTCACGCACGGATTGGATGAACTGCTGCAGCTTGGACGGCGCCATGGCGAGCTGGCGCTCTTCGCCCTGGCCGATAATGGATTCGGCGAAGGCCTGTTCCCAGTTGGGTGACAGCGCCACCAGCGGCAGATAGCCGGCCGGCGAGAGGTTGGCGTGGCAGAGCTGGCGCGCCAGACGGGCGCGCACATGTTCGGTGATATAGAGCGCATTCTTGGTATGGCCCACCGCTTCGGCGATGCCTTCCAGGATGGCCGGCAGGTCGCGGATGGAGACGCGCTCGCTGAGCAGGGTCTGCAGCACGCGCTGGGTGCCGGTGACGGAAATCTGCGAGGGGATGAGTTCTTCCACCAGCTTCTTGTTCTCCGGGGGCAGGTCGTCCAGCAGCTTTTTGGTTTCCGCGTAAGACAGAAGCTCGGCCATGTGGCTCTTGAGCACTTCGGTCAGATGGGTGGTCAGCACGGTGCCGGGATCGACCACGGTAAAGCCGCGGAACGAGGCTTCTTCCTTCAGGCTGCCGCTGACCCAGGTGGCGGGCAGGCCGAAGGCCGGCTCGGTGGTGTGGGTGCCGGGCAAATCGATGGGCAGGCCCTTGGGATCCATGATCAGGAAGCTGCCCGGGAACAGTTCGCCCTTGCCGGAATCGAATTCCTTGATGCGGATGCGGTACTCGTTGGCGCCCAGCTGCATATTGTCCAGGATGCGCACGGCGGGCATCACAAAGCCCATCTCCTGCGCCAGCTGGCGGCGCAGCGCCTTGATCTGGTCGGTGATGCGGTGGCCTTGCACGTCGTTGATCAGGGGAAGCAGGCCGTAGCCCAGCTCGATGCGCAGCAGGTCCAGCGCCAGCGCGGTCGAGATCGGCTCTTCCTTGGGCGGGCCGGCGGCCTTTTCGGTTTCCGCGACGACCTGGGCGGCGCGGGCGTTCTTGCGCTTGTGCGCGTACCAGGCCAGCGTGCCGGTGCCGCCGGCAAGCCCGGCGAATACCAGGGTCGGCATGCCGGGCAGAACCGCGACAATGCCCATCACGCCGGCGGCCATGCCCAGCGCCTGGGGATAGAAAGAGAGCTGGCTCATCAGCGCCTTGTCCGTGGCGCCTTCGACGCCGGCCTTGGAGACCATGAGGCCCGCCGCGGTGGAGATGATAAGTGCGGGCATCTGTGACACCAGGCCGTCGCCGACCGTCAGCAGGGTAAAGGTCTGGGTGGCGTCGATAAAGCTCATGCCCTTCTGGGCCACGGCGATGATGATGCCGCCGACGATGTTGATGCCCACGATCATCAGGCCGGCAACCGCGTCGCCGCGCACGAATTTGCTGGCGCCGTCCATGGCGCCGAAGAAGTTGGATTCCGCTTCGATGGTCTTTCTGCGGTGCTTGGCTTCCTTTTCGTCGATCAGTCCGGCCGACAGGTCGGCGTCGATCGCCATCTGCTTGCCGGGCATCGCATCCAGGCTGAAACGCGCCGCCACTTCGGCGATGCGGCCCGAACCCTTGGTGATGACCACGAAGTTCACGATGATCAGGATCGAAAAGACGATCAGCCCGATCACGAAATTGCCCTGCATGATCAGCTTGCCGAAGGCCTGAATGACATAGCCCGACGCGGCGGTGCCTTCATTGCCATGGCCCAGGATCAGGCGGGTCGAAGCCAGGTTCAGCGCCAGCCGCAACATGGTGGTGATCAGCAGGATGGTGGGGAAGGAGCTGAACTCCAGCGGCTTTCGGATGAACACCGCCGTCATCAGGATCAAAATCGAGAAGCTGAGCGAGAAAGCCAGGCTGATATCCAGCAGCAGGGTCGGCAGCGGCAGGATCAGAACCACCAGGATGGCCATGATGCCGATCGCCAGCCCCAGATCGGACTTCTTGATGAGGTCGAAGATCTTGGCGGGCGAGAAATCAAAGCCCGGTTTGGCGGTGGTGGCGATGTCAGACATTCAGATCAAACCTGTGAAAAATCAGCCAGCGAGTTTCTGTTCAACCGGGCGCTGTTCGCCGTGGCCGGGAATGGAGAGCCCGGAGTCCGAATATTCCTTGAGCTTGTTGCGCAGGGTGCGGATCGAGATGCCCAGGATATTGGCGGCGTGGGTGCGGTTGCCCAGGCAATGGTCCAGCGTGTCCAGGATCAGGTCACGCTCGACATCGCTGACGGTGCGCCCGACCAGCGAGCGGGTGACGGCGGTGGCCGACACCACGGCGCTCTGCACGCTGGGGTTCTGCGCCATCACGGCGGTCGTGGGGCCTACGTGCGTGCCGTCTGGCAGGCGGATGGCCTCCGGCGAGATTTCCGGCCCTTGCGCCAAAAGCACGGCGCGGTGGATGGTGTTCTCCAGCTCCCGCACATTGCCTTTCCAGCTGTAGCCCAGCAGCAACCGCTCGGTCTGGGAGGAGATGGCGCGATAGGGCACGCCATTGGCCTCGGCATATTTGCGCGCGAAGTGGTGCGCCAAAGCGCGAATGTCCTTGGGCCGCTCGCGCAGCGCGGGCAGGCGCAGGTTCACGACATTGAGGCGATAGAGCAGGTCCTCGCGGAAGGTGCCGTGCTTGACGGCTTCCGCCAAGTCGCGGTTGGAGGTGGCGATAATGCGGATGTCGACCTTGACCGGCTTGGTGCCGCCAACGCGGTCGATCTCGCGTTCCTGGATGGCGCGCAGCAGCTTGGCCTGCAGGCGTGCATCCATCTCGCTGATTTCGTCCAGCAGCAAGGTGCCGCCATTGGCTTCCTCGAACTTGCCGATGCGCCGGGCGATGGCGCCGGTGAACGCGCCCTTCTCGTGACCGAACAGTTCCGATTCCAGCAGGTTTTCCGGAATGGCGGCGCAGTTGACCGAGATGAAGGGCTTGTCGGCGCGGTGTGACTTGCGGTGAACATAACGGGCAAGGACTTCCTTGCCGGTACCGCTTTCACCCGTGATCAGGATAGAGGCTTCGCTGCCGGCGATCTGGTCGGCCAACGACAGGACCGCGCCCATGGCGTCGTCTTCATAGACCAGCTGGTGGCTCTCGTCGGCCACCGCCGCCAGCACCGCGGCGATCAGCTCCGGATCGGCGGGCAGCGGCAGATATTCCTTGGCGCCGGCGCGGATCGCGTCCACCGCGCGGCGGGTGTCGGTGCCGATGCCGCAGGCCACGACGGGGGTGCAGATGCGTTCGGCGGAAAGACCGCGCACCAGGCTGGCGATGTCCTGGGCCACGTCGCAGAACACCAGGTCCGCGCCCACGCCGCCGCGAAGCGAGGCCAGCGCCTGCTCGATGTCCGCCGCATGGGTGACTTTCGCGCCCTTGTCCATGGCGATTTTGGTGGCGAGGCCGATCTGCCCCTGAAGTCCGCCGACGATGAGTAGACGCATGGCTATTGTCCTTTACTGAATTACGAGCCGGAGCCGGCCTTGATGATTTCGGTCATGGTGATGCCCAGGCGGTCTTCGACCAGCACGACTTCGCCGCGCGCCACCAGACGGTCATTCACATAGATGTCGATCGCTTCGCCCACCTTGCGGTCGAGCTCGACGATGGTGCCGCGGCCCAGCTTGAGCAGCTGGCTGACTTCCATCGCGCTCTTGCCCAGGACGGCGGAAACCGTGACCGGCACATCGAACACCGCTTCCAGGTCGGCGGCGGAATGTTTCGGCGCGGCCTCGGCCGGAGCGTCGGCATTCAACAGGGCGGCCTGACCGCCGGCGGCGGCATCGTGGCTCAGGTCGGGCAGATCGACATTGTCGGTCGCCATGGGACTATCCTTTCAGAGAAGCGGAGAAACGGTTGGCAATAAGGGCGTTGATGGCATCTTCGATGGCTTGTTCGCTGCGCTCCGCACCACCGCCGCGCCATTCGATGCGGCAGTCGCCGGCCTTCATGGCCGGATCGGCGGCGATCAGCACGCGGCCCTCATAGCCCTCTTCATGGGCGATATCGTCGAGGCGCGGTTGCAGAATGTCGGTCACGGCGGGCGCGGCGCGCAGGGTGATGCGCGGCTCGCCGATGGCCTGATGCATGGCCTGGCGCAGCGCGATTTCCACATCGCCGGCGGGCAGGGCGGCGAGCGCCGCGGGGGCGATCTTCCTGGCCATGGCCAGCGCCACGTGAGCGGCTTCGTCGCGCAGAGTTTCGATTTCGGCGTGGCTGGTGTCGAGCGCCGCGCGCACCGCGATAGTCAGCGCGGCAATGGCGCGCTCCAGCGCCTGGTTGGTGCGGGCCTGGGAATTGTTCTCGCCTTCGCTGCGGGCGTCGGCCTGCATCCGGTCCAGCTCTTCGGTCGTCAGCGTCTGCTTCTGGCGGGCACGGGCGGCCGGCGCCCGGCGGTCTTCCGCGCCCAGGAACTCGGTGTCGAAGGTGAATTTGCTTTGAGCGGCCATCAGTACACCAGCTCGTCTTCGGCGCTGCCGCCGGCGATCATGATTTCGCCCTTGTTGGCCAGGTCCTTGGCGACATTGATCATGCGCATCTGGGCCTCATCGACTTCCTTCAGGCGCACCGGACCCATAGCTTCCATGTCGTCGCGCAGGATCTTGCCGGCGCGCTCGCTCATGTTGGAGAAGAAGACGTCGCGCAGGCCGTCGGTGGCGCCCTTCAGCGCCAGGCCCAGCTTGTCCTTCTCGATATTGCGCAACAGGGTCTGGATCGAGCCCGGGTCAAGCTTGCCCAGATCCTCGAATGTGAACATCAGCGCCTTGATGCGCTCGGCGGAATCGCGGTTGCGCTCTTCCAGGGCGGTGATGAAGCGGCTTTCGGTCTGGCGGTCGAAATTATTGAAGATTTCCGCCATCTGCTCATGGGCGTCACGCTTGGCGGTGCGCGCCAGGTTGGACATGAATTCCACGCGCAGGGTCTGCTCGACCTTGTCCAGAATGTCCTTCTGCACGCTTTCCATGCGCAGCATGCGCTGGACAACTTCCAGCGCGAATTCCTCGGGCAGCGAGCCCAGCACGCGGGCGGCGTGTTCCGGCTTGATCTTGGACAGCACCACCGAAACGGTCTGGGGATATTCGTTCTTCAGATAGTTGGCCAGAACGCTTTCATTCACATTGGCCAGCTTGTCCCACATGGTGCGGCCGGCGGGACCGCGGATTTCCTCCATGATGGTGCCGACTTTTTCTGGCGGCAGGATGCCGGCCAGAAGCCGCTCGGTGGATTCATAGGAACCCATCAGCGAACCGGTGCCCGACATCTGGGACACGAAATCCACCAGCAGCTTTTCGATCAGGGCGGCGGAAACCGAACCCAGGTTGGACATCACCTGGGAGACTTCCTTGATCTCTTCCTCGTCCATCATCTCCCAGATGCGCTGGGAATGATCTTCGCCCAGCGCCAGCATCACGATGGCGGCGCGTTCGGCGCCCGACAGCGAACGCAGATCTTCTTTGACGGGACCTTTAACCTTCGACATGGATCAAACCGGTTGGTGCAGCCAGGTGCGGATGATCGCCAGCGCTTCTTCAGGATGCGCTGTGACCACTTCACCGACTTTCTTGATGGAGGAATTGGAAACCTGGCCGTCGATGCGGCTGATATCGATGCTGGGCGTGGGCGGCGGCAGGGCAATCGGCTGGGCGCCCTCCGCGCCCGGCGCTTGCGCCGCGGCAGGGGCGGCAAGCACGCCCGCGATCGGAGAGGCATTGGCGATGGCCAGGGTGCCGGAACCGGCCGCGGTCTGGGCCGTGAACATGCGGTTGATCAGGGGCTTGGCCACGAACAGGCCGATCAAAAGCGCGGTGACGCACATGATCGCGGCTTCGATGATCTTGAACCAGTAGGCGCTGTCCAGGCCGAGCAGCGGCTTGGGGGCGGGCGTGCCGATCGTGTCATCCATGCGGGCGAACTGCATGTTGGTGACCTGCACCTGGTCGCCGCGCGCAGTGTCAAAGCCCATCGCCGATTTCACCAGGGCGGTGATCTTGCTCATCTCTTCGGCACTGCGCGGCTTGTAGTCGGCCGCGGTATCGCCGGAACCGTCAACCACAACGGCAACCGACAATTTGTGGACGTCGCCGCCGTCCACGGTTGAGGTGGTGACCTTCTTGGAGATTTCGTAGTTGGTGGTTTCCTCGGTGCGGCCCGATGTGTCCTTGCTGGCATCCCCACCCGAAGCCTGGCCGCCAGGCAGCGCATTGGCCACCGATACGGCATTGGCACCGCCCGAGCTGTTGGTGGCGTTCTGCTCGATGGTCTGGGTCGAACGCACCACCTTGGTGTCGGGATTATAGTCTTCGCTGGTGGTCTGGGTGTGGTTGTAGTTGATGTCGGCGGCGACCTGGACCTGAACATGGTTGGGGCCGACCACGCTGGAGACGATGGATTCGATGCGCTGGCGCAGCTCGTTCTCGTAATTGGTGGTGTCTTCGTCCTGGTTGCGGGCCAGCGCGTCCGGACCGGACTTGTCGTCGCCGCCGGCGAGCAGGTTGCCGCGGTCGTCGACAATGGCGACGCGATCGGGGGTAAGACCGGCGACGGCGGCGGCCACCAGATGCTGGATGGCCTGCACCTGGCCGCGGTCCATGCGGCCGGCGGTCTTGAGCACCACCGAGGCGGAAGGCTGCTGGTCGTCGCGCGAAAAGATCTGGCGTTCCGGGATGACCAGATGCACGCGGGCCGACTGGATGCCGTCGATGGTCTGCATCGAGCGCGACAATTCGCCTTCCAGCGCGCGCTGATGATTGATGTTCTGCACGAAAGCCGTGGTGCCGAAGGCATCCGACTTGTCGAAGATTTCATAGCCGACGCCGGCGGCGGGCAGATTGTCCTGGGCCAGCGCCATGCGCAGCTTGGTCACCTGGTCGGCAGGCACCAGGATCGTGCCGCCGTCCTTGACGTCATACTTCACGGCCATGCCGTCGAGCTTGGCGGTGACGGCGGCGGCGTCGCGCGATTCCAGACCGGAGTAGAGAATGGTCTTGGGCGGCTCGGTAATCGCGCCGGCGATATAAAGGAAAAAGGCGGTGAGCACGGCGGCGACACCGGCCATGACGCCGAACCGCGCTGCTCCGACCTGTTTGAAGAACTCCGGCACAATGCCCTCCTAGCGAGCGAACGGGAGAGACCCGTCCGTTCCTGCTAGGCAAACATTGCCGCCTGTACGGTAAAATTTGGCTTAAGACGAAACGCGTGCGCGTATTGTCGCGTGCGTTATTTTGCTAACGCGCCGTTTACGAATTCCCTAACGATTGGTTTCACTGCGGTCCGCATCAGTTGCGGTACTGCTGCACCCGTGTCGCGCGCAAGCCCGCCAGGCCGAAACGGTCGATGGCATGCTGCCAGGCAAGGAACTCCTCGACCGTCAGCGTATAGCGCTTGCAGGCGTCGTCCAGGCTGAGCAGGCCGCCACGCACCGCGGCCACAACCTCGGCCTTGCGGCGGATCACCCAGCGGCGCGTCGAAGGCGGCGGCAGATCGGCGAGCGTCAACGGCGACCCATCGGGCCCGATGACATAACTCACGCGTCCTTTGCGCTCTTCCATATGAAAACTCCCGACATATCCCACGCGAAATTACGCGAACCCGTGTTTAAAAAGGGCCAAGACACGTGGTAAACGAATCCATAAAAGCTTCACTCAACTCTTCGGCAATTACACGGGAAAGGCCAATTTTACGGGCCTTTCCCGCTCATGTTACGTTGAAGGCAGCTGTTCCAGTTCCTGCAGCATTTGATCGGCGGTGGTGACGATACGCGCCGATGCGCTGTAGGCGCGCTGGGTGGTGATCAGATTGGTGAACTCTGTCGCCAGATCCACGGTGGAGGCTTCCAGCGAGTTGGAGGCGACCGAACCGGCAGGCCCCGTGTTGGCGAGGTTGATGTCGGCGGCGCCGGAGCTCTTGGTGGCGACATAGGCATCGCCGCTGACCTGGCCCAAGCCGTCCGAGCTGGCGAAGGTGGCCAGCGGAATCTTGTAGACGTCCTGCGACAGGCCGTTGGAGAATTGCGCCGTCACGGTGCCGTCGGTCGCAACCGTCACGCCCGTCACGCTGCCGAAGGGCGAGCCGTCGGGATTGGCGCCGGTGAAGCTCGACGGCGTGTCGAACTGGGTGAGGCCCGAGGTGCTGCCCACCGTGCCCAGATTGACCGCGACGCTCTGGCTGGCAAGACCGGTGGAGGCCGCCCACGGGATCGTCAGGTTGAACGCGCCCGATGCCGGCGCCGCACCGTTCACATTGGCGAGGCTGCCGTCGGTATTGAAGCTGACGGTGCCGGTGCCGATGGGATTGGCGCTGGACAGATTGGCCGCCGAACCCGCATAGGCGGCTTCATAGGCCCAGGCATTGGCGCCGGTCTTGATGAAGGAGAAGCTGACCGGCTGCACGCCACCCTGGCTGTCATAGACATTGATGGTGCGCTGGAAGTCCGGCGTCGCCACACCCGACGTCATGTCGCCGGGGGTATAGGCCGCATCGACCGTGGCACTGGATTCCAGGTTGGCCTGCAAGGTCATGGTCGAGGTGGCTTGCGCCTTGCCCGCCAGGTTGGTGACGTTGATCAGGCTGAGCTGGCTGGTGTTGGTGGGGATATTGCCCGCCGAGTCCAGCGCATAACCCTGCAGGTACAGGCCCGCGGCGTTCTTCAGATTGCCGCTGGAGTCCGGCGTAAAGCTGCCGGCGCGGGTATATTCCTGCGTGCCGGTGCCGCTGGAGTTGGTCGAGACCACGAAGAAGCCGTTGCCCGAGATCGACAGATCGGTGGGCGAGGAGGTCTGCGTGGGCAGGCCTTGCGCGGTGACGTCCTGGCCGATCACGGCGGCGACGCCCGCGGAGGCGTTGCCGACCAGGCCGGAACTGTTGAGAAAGGTTTCGAAGTTGGCGGTTTCGTCCTTGTAGCCGACGGTGTTGACGTTGGCGATGTTGGACGAGGTGGCGGACAGCGCGGCGCTGTTGGCCGAAAGGCCGGCCACGCCGATGTTCAGTGCTCCATACAGACTCATTTTACGTTTCCTTGTCGCGGCCCTGGGTCCTTCAGACCGTCTCCGCTTGAGGTTTGGCGCCGCTTCTGCGTGCCGGTTTGGGTTTCAAAACTTCAAAATCAGTTGCTGACCGCAGCGACGGCGCTGGGGCTGACTTCCATGTTGCCGATGACCAGCATGGGCGATGAACCGGTCAGATCGATCTGGCTGACGGTGCCAGCGCTGGCGACCGAAGTGGTGACGGTGGCGCCGGACTGGTCCGTGGCCGTGACAGTCAGCTTGTAGGTGCCGTCACTCAGCTGGTTGCCGTTGGCGTCCTCGCCGTTCCAATTGAAGGTGTTGTTGCCGGCGGTGGTGGAACCGGCGCCGGTATAGACGGTCTGGCCTGCGGAATTGGTGACGCTGAGCTGGGTAGTGGCCGAGGCCGTGCCCAGATTGTAGGTCCAGGTCGCAGCGCCATCGGTCAGCGAAGCGTTGCCGTTGGTGACCGAGACGTTCTTGCCCAGATAGCTGGTGGTGATGGCGGACGCGTTGGTGGTGCCCTGGGTGATCAGGCTCTGCAGATTGGTGTTGGTGTTGATCTGCTGCTCGACCTGGCTGTACTCGACCAGCTGCTGGGTGAACTCGTTGGAGTCCATCGGGCTGGTAGGATCCTGGTTCTTCAGCTGGGTGGTGAGCAGGGTCAGGAAGGTCGAGAAGTTGCCCGCCAGCTGGTTCAGATCGCCGGAGCCTGTGGTGGTGCCATTGGTGTTGGTCGTGGCGGCGGTGGCCGCGGGCGTCGTGGCGGTGGTGCCGACTGTCATGGTCCTGTTCCTTAAACTGTGATGTCGAGACGGCCGTCGGCCGGTGCGCTGTAGGCGGCGCTGGCTTGGGTGGCGTCGATGCTGCTGGTGGCGGAAAGCGTGAAAGAACGGCCATTGCCAAAGCTCTGGCCCTGGCCTGCGCCGGTATCGCTCGACTGCTGGCGCAGCGAGAAATTCAGCCCGTTCTGCGACACATCCAGGCCGGCGTCGCGCAAGGCGCGCGCCAGCGTGGGGGCATCCTTCTGCAGAAGGTCGAGCGTCTGGGGCTGGTCGGCCGACAGATGCGCACTGGCCTTGCCGGTGGCGTCGATGGAAAGCCGCACTTCGACCCGGCCCAGTTCCGGCGGATCCAGGCGGATGTCGAACTGCTTGGCGCCCGACTGCGACTTGGCGGCGATTTCCACCGCCAGCGCGGGCATGTTGGGGGTCGGTGTCGAAACCTGCACATTCTGGATGATCGACGGCGCATCACCGTTCTGTGTCTGCTGCGCCTGCGGTGTGGCCGCGCCGATGGCCGGCATGGCGCTGGCGCTTGCGTCGACCGGCTTTGACACCGGCGTGTCGCTGGCGACGGGGACTTGCGGCGCGGGTGCGGCAGCCTGCTTCACGTCATTGGCGTTGGCAGTGTTCGCCTGGCTGGAATTGGTGCTGGCGTTGCTGCCGCTGCTGCCGCTGCTGTTGTTGGCATTGGCGCTCTGCGTCTTGGCCTGCCAAGGCTTGGGGGCGCCATTGGGCTGCGTCTGCTGGGCGGCGGCCGGCTGTGCCGCGGTCTGACTTGTTGCTTGCGCTTGCGCGGCCGCCTGCGCCTGCGCGGCATTGGTCTGGGCTGCAGCCTGATTGGCCGCCCGATTGGAGGCCTGATTGGCTGGCTGATTTGCCGCCTGATTGGCAGCCTGACTGGCCGGCTGATTGGCAGCCTGATTGGCTGTTTGCGTGTTCTGGGCGTTTTGCGCCGCCGGGCCGTTCGAGATGTTTTGACCGGTCTGCGCGGAGCCGGTGGCGCCGGCAGCGCCAACAGCGCCCGTGGCAGCTACATCGGTTTCGTCATTCGTGTCGTCGTTGGCCACGGTGTTGGTGGTATTGGCCGGGGCGTTGGCGGGGGCGGCGGCAGCAGCGGCCATAGCGGAAAGCTGGGCGGAAAGCTGGTCGGCGCCGGGCGTTACCGGCGGCTGGGGCTGCGCATTCGCTTGCTGCGCGGCCTGCTGCTGGCTGGCCTGCAGCTCATTGGCCTGCGCAAGAGCCTGGACCGTGGCGTCCGCCGGATCGGTGTCGCCGCTGTTGTTCTTGATGTTCTTGTCGTCGTTCTTGCCGTCGCTCTTGTCGGTCTTCGACGGCTTGACGGCAGCTTGTGACGCGGTCTGGGTCGCTGCAGCCTGGGTCGCGGCATCGGTGCCGGTGTTCTGGCTGGCGGTGCTGGTGTCGCTCGGCTTGCCGCTCGCGCTGTCCTTGCCCTGCGTATCGTTCTGCTGGGCGGCAGGCTTGGCCTGCACCTGACCCACCAGCAGCGCAAAAGGCGAAGCTTCATTCGCCTGATTGGCATCCGCCTTCGACTGCACGGACGGCAAGGTCGCAGGAGGGGCAATCCGGGATGTCGCTGATGCTCGCACGAATGGCAGTCCGATGATGATCCGCAAAAACCCATCGCAAGGGACGGGCCAGATGCCGAGCCTCAAGATTTTGCTGCATTTTTTCCCGCGCACAGGCAAACAGACAGCACGAACAGACGGGCAGGAGATGCCGGACGGGCAAAGTCTGCCGCCTGCGGCGCGCACCCTGAACAGCGTGAAAACCGAGGTTTCCCGGGGAAAAACCACCTGATCCATATGGCACGGGGCTTGCGACAGCTTGTGCGGAAGAAAAGCATTTGGACACCCCATCGTGAGCCTGAACGGAATTACCGCCAGTGCCATCAGCGCGCTCCAGACCAATCAGGCTGCGCTGAATGTGGTGTCGAACAATGTCTCCAACCTCAACACACCCGGCTATGCGCGCCGTGTCGTCAATGAGTCCACTTTGTCGGCCGGCGGCCAGCTCACCGGCGTCGACATCGCCTCGGTGCAGCGCGTCACCAACCAGTTCCTGCAGCAGGAGCAGCTGGCAGCGGGCGGGTCCGCGTCGCAGTACGACACCATGGCCAACCTGTTCTCGCAGCTGAACGGTCTTCTGGGCGGGCCCGGCGACAACCAGTCGCTCGCCACCCAGCTCACCAATGTGACTAGCGCTTTCGCCACCGCCTCCCAGGCGCCGACCTCCAGCGCCAGCCAGACCGGCGTGATGAATGCGCTGAACGGGCTGGCCTCAACCTTCTCCAATGTCTCCAGCACCGTCACGTCGCTGCAGAACCAGGTCGACCAGCAGGTGGTCAATTCCGTCGGCTCGACCAACACACTGATCCAGCAGATCTATCAGCTCAATTCCCAGATCAAGACCGCCAATGCCAGCGGCGACCAGGCGTCCGCCCTGCTCGACCAGCGCGACACCGCGCTGACCAACCTGGCCCAGGTGATGGGAATCCAGACCACCACCAATTCCGACGGCAGCGTCAATGTCTCGACCACCGACGGCGTCAACCTGGTGTCCAACACCTATGCCCAGCTGTCCTATAGCGGCGGGGCGCAGAACGGTTCCTACGGCAATATCACCATCCAGGACGTCAATCCGGGCAACGGCAATCTGCTCGGTGCGCCCCAGGCGCTGGACCCGCATCTGTCGGGCGGCTCGCTCAAGGGCATGATCGACATGCGCGACCAGGTGCTGGGCGGTCTTTCCCAAAGCCTGGGCAACCTGGCGCAGCAGACAGCGCAGACCTTCAACGCCCAGTCCAATGCCAACGCCGCTTTTCCGCCGCCCACCTCGCTGACGGGCCGCGATACCGGCCTGCTTTCCACCGACGCCTTGAATTTCACCGGCCAGACCACCATCGCGGTCGCCAATTCCAGCGGCAACCTGGTGTCGCGCATCGACGTGGACTTCGGCGCCGGCACCTTGTCGGTGGACGGCGGCGCGACCCAGCCCATCGGCACCACCATCGGCAGCTTCACCACCGCGCTGAACAGCGCGCTGGGTGCGAATGGGTCGGCCAGCTTCAGCAACGGCCAGCTTTCGATTGCCGCCACCGGCACCAATGGTGTGGTGGTGCAGGACAGCGCGGCCAGCCCGTCGCAGCGCGGCGATAGCGGCTTCTCCCAGTTCTTCGGTCTCAACGACGTCTTCCAGGCCCAGGCGCCTTCTGTCACCGCAACCGGCCTGTCGGCCGGGGACTCCAGCGGCCTGGCGGTGGGCGGCACCATTTCCATGGCGCTCAAGGGCTCGGACGGCGATGTCGTCAAGAATGTCAGCATCACCACCACGGCCGGCCAGACCGTCGGCAATGTGATTTCGGCGCTGAACACCGCGCTGGGCGGGGCGGCGATCTTGACCTTGAACAGCGACGGCTCGATTTCCACCGCCGACAGCGCGCTTTATCCCGGCTACAGCTTGAATGTGACGGGCGATACCACCCAGCGCGGCACCACCGGCGTCAGCTTCAGCGAGCTTTTCGGGCTGGGTTCCAACGCGCTCGCCCAGCAGGCCCAGGGCTTCAGCGTGACGTCCGCCGTGGCCAACAATCCGGCCCGTCTTGGCTCGGCCACGCCGGGCATCACCGCCACCACGGTGGCAGGCAACAATATTGTGGAGTCGGGTGACAATTCCGGCGCCATCGCGTTCGAGAACGCCATCAACACGACCCAACGCTTCCAGGCCGCCGGCGGCATCTCGGCCCAGACCGCGTCGCTCTCCGACTATGCGGCGAGCTTCTACCAGAACCTTTCGACCCAATCGAACGCCGTCACCACCAACCAGACCACCCAGGACGACCGGCTGACCGAAGCCAATTCGCGAGTCGCGTCCAATTCGGGCGTCAATCTGGACGAGGAACTGACCAACCTGACCACCTATCAGCAGGCTTATGCCGCCGGCGCGCGCATCCTGACCACGGTGGACGCGCTTTATCAGACCCTGCTGCAGATCCAGTAAGGATGAGTGAAGGAATTTTGGCATGAGCATCGACCGCGTCGCCACCGCCTCCCAGACCGCCTATTTTCTGTCGCAGATCGAAAATGCCGGCAGCGCGCTGGACACGACCCAGCAGCAGATCGCCTCGGGCGTGAATGCCACGACCTATGCCGGCTTCGGCAACCAGGCCCAGGTGCTGACCGCGACCCTGTCCGCGAATGCGCGCAACAGCGCCTATACCACCGCGACCAGTCTCGCCTCCACGCAGGTCTCCTTGCAGGATACCCAGCTCACCAGCCTGTCGAGCCTGGCGTCGCAGCTGCAGCAGGCGATCAGCAGTGCAGTGGCCAACAACAACGCCAGCGACCTGATGACCCAGGCGCAGAGCATCTTCTCGCAGGCCCAGAACATCCTCAATTCCCAGGATGCCAACGGCAATTATCTGTTCGGCGGCGGCAACGTCACCAATCCGCCGGTGACTGTGTCTTCGCTTTCCGCTCTCGCGGCTCTGCCTGCGGTTGTGCCGGCGGCGTCGAACGCCTTCCAGAACGGCAGCTTCAAGACCTCGGTGCAGGTGGCCGACGGCCAGAGCGTGACCTATGGCGTCACGGCCTCCGATGTCGGCACCGGCTTGATGCAGCAGCTGCAGGCTCTTGCCCAGTTCGATGCGAGTGGCAGCGGCAACCTGAATGCCGCCACCAGCCTGTCCAGCGCCCAGAACACCTATCTCACCGGCGCCATCTCCGGGGCCAACACGGTGGCTCAGAATCTCAACGCCGCGACCGCCGCCAATGGCTATGTCGCCAACCAGCTCACGGATGCCCAGACGCAGCAGACCTCGATGGACACGCTGTACAAGGGCTTTGCCTCCAATATCCAGGACACCAATATGGCCCAGGCCGCCACCCAGCTGTCGCTGAACCAGACCCAGCTGCAGGCGGCGCTGCAGGTCACCGCCGGGCTGCACCAGCTGTCGCTGCTGAACTATCTGGCAACGCCGACCACAACCGGCTGATAAACGCTTCTTCTTGCGGTTCCCCGTTCCCGGTCCTATAGGACCGGCCAGAATGGATACCGCCCTCAAGCCCGGAAGCCGTGTCGTTGCTGCCATGTCTGGCGGCGTGGATTCCTCCGTCACGGCCGCGCTTTTGAAAAAGCAGGGCTATGACGTGATCGGCATCACGCTCCAGCTTTATCCGGAAGACAAGACGCCCGCGCGCAAGGGCGCCTGTTGCGCCGGCGCCGACATCTATGACGCCAAGAAGGTGGCTGAGGCGATCGGCATTCCGCACTATGTGCTGGATTATGAAAGCCGCTTCCGCAAGAACGTGATTCAGGATTTCGCCGACAGCTATGCGCGCGGCGAAACACCGATCCCTTGCGTGCGGTGCAATGAGCGGGTGAAGTTCGCCGACCTGCTGGACACCGCGCGCGAACTGGGCGCGGTGGCGCTGGCCACCGGCCATTATGTGCGCCGGGTGGAAGGCGTACAGGGTGCTGAGCTGCATGCCGCCACCGACAGTGCGCGCGACCAGAGCTATTTCCTGTTCACCACCACCCAGGCGCAGCTCGACTATCTGCGCTTTCCCTTGGGCGACATGGACAAGACCGATGTGCGCGCCATCGCTACTGAGCTGGGGCTGATCAATGCGGACAAGCCCGACAGCCAGGACATCTGTTTTGTGCCGGCCGGCCGCTACACCCAGATTGTGGGCCGCATCCGTCCGGACACCGCACGGCCGGGCGATATTGTCGACCAGAGCGGTGCGGTCCTGGGCCGCCATGACGGCATCGCCCATTTCACGGTCGGCCAGCGCAAAGGGCTTGGGCTGTCGGGCAATGAGGAGCCGCTGTTTGTGCTCAAGCTCGATCCGGTCAATGCCAGGGTGGTGGTGGGGCCGCGCGCGGCGCTGGCGTCGTCCGTCATCCAGCTCAAGGATGTGAACTGGCTTGGCCATCATGATGTGCCGTTTGAGGCGGGGGTCAAAGTACGCTCGATGCGCCCGCCGGTGGCCGCCACGGTGACGCCGCTTGCGGGCGGCGCGGCGCGGGTGGAACTGGCCGTGCCGGAGGAAGCCATCGCGCCCGGTCAGGCCTGCGTCTTTTATGAAGCAGCCGGCAGCCGGGTTCTGGGCGGCGGCTGGATCCTGCAGCCGCAAGCCGCGGTTGCAGCTGAATAACCGCAAAAATCCCTTGAAAACTTGACAGTCCCAAGGAGGCCGGACTAAACCCCGCGCCCGGACCAGCAGGCGGTCCGTCCCGGCTTGGCAGCGTAGCTCAGTGGTAGAGTAGGGGAATCATAATCCTTTGGTCGGGGGTTCAAATCCCTCCGCTGCTACCATTCCTTACCCGCGCGAACCGCGGGTAAGGAATGACAAGCCCGCCCGCGCGATAGCGTCTTAGGGCGGGCGCGTCAGGCGAAAACATCGGCTTCGACGCATAAACAGAATGCCAACGATGGTTGGCCAACGTGCAAGTCTGACACTGGCTGGCTTTACATCAAGCGGCATACTATCAGGCCAGAATGACCTCCGCCCCCACCTTTGCCGACATCCAGATCGCAGCCCACCTGATTGGCCCTGCGCTGGTGCGCACGCCCACACGCCATTCCCGCACCCTGTCGGGCATCGCCGGCTGTGAAGTGTGGCTCAAATTCGAGAACCGCCAGTTCACCGCCAGCTTCAAGGAGCGCGGGGCGCTGAACCGCATCCTGTCGCTCAACGAAGACGAACGCCGGCGCGGGGTGGCGGCGATGAGCGCGGGCAATCATGCCCAGGGTGTGGCCTATCATGCCGGCCGTCTGGGCATTCCCGCCACCATCGTGATGCCGGTGACCACGCCCTTCAACAAGGTCAAGCATACCCGCGATTTCGGCGCCACCGTGATCCTGCATGGCCAAAGCCTGATCGAGGCCGATGCCGAGGCGCGCCGCATCGCCCACGAACAAGGTCTCACCTTCATTCACCCGTATGACGATCCGCTGGTGATTGCGGGCCAGGGCACATGCGCGCTGGAGATGCTGGAAGACGTGCCGCAACTCGACGCCCTGATTGTGCCGGTGGGCGGCGGTGGCTTGATCTCGGGCTGCGCCATCGCCGCCAGGGCGATCAAACCGGCCATCGAAATCTTTGGCGCCCAGAGCGAGCTCTATCCGGCGATGTTCGATGCCGTGAAAGGTCTGGCGCCGCCGCCCACACCGGCCAGCGCCACCATTGCCGAAGGCATCGCGGTCAAGCGGCCGGGCGAACTCACCACCGCCATCTGCAAGGATCTGGTGCAGGACATCTTTGTGGTGGGCGAGGACGCCATCGAGCATGCCCTGATCATGATCCTGGAAATCGAGAAGACGGTGATCGAGGGCGCGGCCGCGTCGGGCTTTGCCGCGCTGCTGGCGCAAGCGGCCCGCTTCAAGGATCGCCGCGTCGGTATCGTGATGTCGGGCGGCAATATCGACATGCGGCTTTTGTCCAACGTGATCTTGCGGGAACTGACGCGGGAGGGCCGCATCATCCTGCTGGTGCTGCAGATCGAGGACCGCCCGGGCCAGCTGGCCGACATTGCCCGCATCATCGCCGACGCCGGGGGGAATGTGCTGGAAGTTTCCCACAATCGCATGATGGCCGGGATTCCGGCCAAATCCGCCACCCTGGAGCTTGTGGTGGAAGCGCGCGATACCGAACATGCACAGGAAATACGCGACCGGCTGGCGTCACACGGCTTTCGTCAGATTTGATTAAGGATTAACGTCCGGCCTCGGATATTAACCCTTATGGCAAGGTTCGTTTCACTTTGAGACACCTGCTTCCTAACATTCCTCGCATGCGGGGTGGTCTGCCAATTCCCAAGAGCGTGGCGCAGCTTACGGGCGTGCTGGTGACGGCGATTGTCGCCTTCGGCACTGATATCGAAGTCTATTATGCCGTGCCTCTGGGTGTCTTTGCGGGCGCCTTGGCGATGTTCTTTGTCTCGCTGTCGGAAGCGCAGAACGATTATCGCGAGCGCTGGGCGCCGCCACCCAAGCAGCAGGCCTATCGCAACCGCTGGGAACGCTACAAGTAGTTTTGATCGTGGCTTCGGCTGCTTAAGACGCGTCCGGCGGGATGGTGTTGAGCGAGTTTTCCAGTTCCGCGAAGCTCGGCTGATATTCGCTCGGCACGCTGCCGCGGCCGATTTCCACCGACACCTGCGCCGCATTGCCGTGCAGATGCGCGACCAGAATGTCGCGGATGACGTGATAGAACAGCGCGTCCTCGTCGATCACCGCCTTCAGGCGTGTGCCCATCGGGCCGATGATGCCGTAAGCCAGGAACACGCCCAGAAAGGTGCCGACCAGCGCCGAGCCGATCATGCCGCCCAGAACTTCGGGCGGTTCGCTGATCGCGCCCATGGTCTTGATCACGCCCAAGACGGCGGCGACGATACCCAGCGCCGGCAGGCCGTCGGCCATGGCGGACAATGCATTGGCGCCGACCAGGGCCTCGTGATGGTGCTTTTCCAGCTGCTTTTCCATCGCGGTTTCCACCTGGTGCGGATCTTCCAGGCTCATGGTCATCATGCGCAGCGTGTCGCAGATGAAATCCAGCGCGAAATGGTCTTTGCAGATCTTGGGATAGCGCTTGAAGATCGAAGAGTCGCCGGGCTTCTCGATATGGGCTTCCAGCGCGATCAGGCCCTTGGACTTCATGGTTTTGGTCAGCAGGAACAACAGGCACAGCAGGTCATTGTAATCCTTGGGCTTCCAGCCGGGACCTGAGATCACCTTGCCCAGCGAGCCCATGATCTTCTTCATGTTGTACATGGAGCCGGCGATCAGCATGGCGGCGAAGGCGGCGCCGAAAATGGTGAGGATTTCGTGCGGCAGGGCCTCGAAAATGACGCCCAGCGAGCCGCCGGTCATCAGGTAACCGCCGAAGACGCAGCCGAAAAGAACAACAATCCCGCCCAGTTGCAGCATAAAAGATAAAGCCCGCGAATATCAGCGGTCAGTATTAATGGCAGGGCTTAAAGAGGGATGAATTGCCCGCGATTTGCCGGGCTTTAAAACGTTAACGTCCGGTGACTGACAAGCACTTAGGGCAAGAAATTACCCGTGGCCCGCATCCGTCAGCCGCCGGGCCACCAGCGCCGCCAGTTCGGCAGCCACCGCATCGCCCATGGCGACGTCGCCGTCCTCGGCGCGGGCGGCGCGGCCGATGGCCGAGACATTCAGCGCCACCAGGGTCAAATCCACCGGCTTTTTGATGCGCTCCATGTCGTCCATGTAGCGGCACAGGATATCGGCGATGCGGCCGGTGGTGACAAGTCCCGCACTTTCGGCAAAGCCGCGAATTTCATGGGCCGTCTCGAATATTTTCGTCATGTCGCTCTGGGCGTTTTCCAGCTCATCGACATATTCCAGAATGGCGGCGCGCATGGCGGGAACCTGCGCGTCCATCGCGGCCTGGGCGTTGGCGGCCACCTCCGCGGAGCGCAGGGTCTGCATCGCGCGGGCCGCATTCTGCCGGCTCACCATCTGCGGATAGGTGTCGGCAGCGATGATCTGGGCCATTTGCTTGAGAGCGGTCTTCATCAGCGCACATCCACTTCCTGCTGAAAGTCGTCCTGGCGGCGCCAGGGGCCGGCATAATCGTCAAGCGTGTGGCGCCGGCGATCGGGTCCGAAATAATTGTCACAGCGCACAAAGGCGCGCGGCCGCTCCACGATCTCGGCGATGCGGGCGAACAGATTGTGCGCGGTGATGGGCTTGGCCAGGAATTCGGTGACCCCGGCATCGCGCGCTGCTTCCACCCGGTATCTTTCGGTGTGCCCGGTGATCATGATAATGGGCACGAAGGGGTTGGGGTTGTGCTCGTCATTGCGCACCCGGCGGGTGAACTCCAGCCCGTCCATTGGTTTCATGGCGAGATCGCTCAGCACCAGATCGGACTTGCGCTCGCGCAGTATGGTGAGCGCGCCCTGGCCATTGGCGGCTTCGGCGATGTCCTTGATGCCCGTGGAGTTCAACAGCGCGCGAAGCAGGGTGCGCATATGCGCATTGTCCTCGACAATCAGCGCCTTGAGCGTCTCGAATACGGCTCCAGTCATCGACGGTTCTCTCGCGCGCCAGGAGCCAGCCCGTACGACACACGGCCAGCCGACACGCAAAATGTTCTATCGGAGGTTACGGTTCAGGCGTTATTGAACTGTTACGACACTGTGGCGGCTGGAAATTTGGGCTTTTTAAAAACCGCGGTTTTCCGCCTTTTCATCACCGCCCGGGTGCTGTGGTCCCCCACGGCCATGGGCGTGGCCGCGCTGGTGCTGGATGGCCAGGGCCGGGTGCTTTTGGTGCGTCACAGCTACAATCCGAGCTGGCGGCTGCCCGGCGGCGGGGTGGGCCGCGGCGAGCCGCCGGCCGCCACGGTGCTGCGCGAGATGCAGGAAGAAGTGGGGCTCGCCGGCGGCAGCGCCAGTTTTGTTTCCCTTCATTCCTGCCGGGCCGGCTGGGTGACCATGGTGGTGGCGCTGTATCGCGTGACGGGTGGATGCGTGAATTTCCGCCCCAATCTGGAAATCCGCGAGATCTGTTTCGCCGATCCGCACCATCCGCCGGACGGCACCACACCCTCCACCCGGCGCCGGCTGGCGGAGTTCACCGGCGCTCTTACGCCTTCACCTTATTGGTAGCTTGCCTTTTTCGACCCGGACGGTTAGCGAGACAGCTTATGAATGTGATGGCTCCTGCCTGGCAGATACGCCTGGAAGCGCCGCAAGACGCCGCAAGCGTCGAAGCGCTGAACGCGCAAAGCTTTGGTCCCGGACGTTTCGCCAAATCTGCCTATCGCCTGCGTGAAGGCGTGCATCCGGTCCGGGGTCTGTCTTTTGTCGCCGTCGAGCACGGCATCCTGCGCGGCTCGGTGCGCTTCTGGCCCATCACCGTGGGCGGGCATCAGGAACTGCTGCTGGGGCCCTTGGCGGTGCAGAGCGACCAGCGCGGCCGCGGCATCGGCATCGCCCTGATGCAGGCCGGAATCGAGGCGGCACAGGAAGGTCCTTGGCGCGGCATCCTGCTGGTGGGCGATGAGCCTTATTATACGCGGGCGGGTTTCGCCCGCCTGCCGCCCGGCCGGGTGAAGTTTCCCGGCCCGGTCGACCAGAACCGTATTCTGGGATTGTCACTCAAGGCGGGCGAGGTGCTGACCTTGTCCGGTGAAGTGCGCCGCGCCCAGATCGATGATCCGGTTTGCGCTGTTGGAGCAGGCGTCGGCTAACGTCCGGCGACTCGTTCGTCGCTCAAAACCATTCACTGGATGGTTTTGCTGGCCTTCGGCCAGACGCTCCTCACAGCTCGCCGCGCGTTAGCCCTCTCGCAGGTCCATCAGGACCTGCTCGCGCGCCTATCGACGCGCCGGGCTAACGCCCTTCCAATCTCCAGGCCAGCAGCAAGGCGCCCACGATCAACAGCAGCGCCAGCCATTGCGGCAGAAGCTTTTGCTGCTCCAGTGCGGTGACGCGATAGGCGCCATTGCTGCGCAATCCGATCCAGCGCTCGCCACTGGCGGTGTCGCCCACGCCGACGCGGCGGATTTCCGGCAGGCCGTCGTCCAGCCAATGCACACTGCCGCCGCTGGCCTCGGCCACCGGCTTGAGCACCGCATCGGTGGCGCGCATGTCGGCCACTTCTTTCGGATTGAGCGGTCCCGCCGCGGTCACGGTGGACAGGATGCCGTCGGTGGCGCGGTAGAGGCCCAGTTCACCAGCCATGGCGTCGGCGCGCCAGATGCCCGGCTCGGCGCGGGTCAGGGGCAGAAGCTGGGTCTTGCCCGACGGCATGGTCAGGGTCACCGCGGGCGTCTGCGGCGCCATGGTGTGGCGGGTGATGCGGATGTGATCGCCATTGATTTCGGCCTGAAGCGATTCCGCTTCCAGTTCCGGCTCCTTCATCAGCCAGTGCGCCAGCCGGCGCAGCAGCTCGGCCTGTGGTCCGCCGCCTTCAAAGCCGCGCGCCCACAGCCAGGTCTGGTCGCTCATCAGCTCGGCGACGCGGCCCTTGCCGACACGGTCCAGCACCAGCAGCGGATGGTTCGACGCATCCGCCATCACGGTCTGGCCGGCAATCTTGTTGCCGCCGATGATGCGAAACCAGCGGCCCCAGGTGGGCGCCGTCTTGTCCTGGTTGCGGTCTCCCTGATTTCTTCCTGGCAGGTCGCGCGTTACCGGGTGGGCCATGCCATCCTCGGTTACCATCGGCTTGAACGGGCCGGTATAGATCTGTCCCGTCGGTTGCACCGGCAACACCTGGGACAGCGGCGTGCGATAGACGCTTTCGGGCCCGGAGAATTCCGGACCGGACGAAATCAGCAGCGCGCCGCCGTCCTGGACGTAGGACGCCAGATTCTCGAAATAGGCCATCGGCAGAACGCCGCGTTCGGTATAGCGGTCGAACACCACCAGATCGAATGAGCCGAGCTTTTCCTGGAACAGCTCGCGCGAGGGAAAGGCGATCAGCGCCAGTTCATTGAGCGGCGTGGAATCCTGCTTGTCCGGCGGGCGCAGAATGGTGAAGTGCACCAGATCCACCGACGGATCGGCTTTCAGCAGATTGCGCCACACCCGCTCGCCGGCATGGGGCTCGCCCGACACCAAAAGCACGCGCAACCTGTCACGCACGCCCGACACCGTGACCACGGCGCGGTTGTTCTCCAAGGTCAGTTCGGCGGGGCCCGGCGCCGCCGACAGTTCAATCAGGTTTTCGCCCTCATGGTTGACCGGCACCTTGATGTCGGTGTCCTGACCCACCGGCACGATACGCGAGCCGAAGGGCTTGCCGTCGATGCGGATCTCCAGCACCGCGCTGGTTTCGCCGCTGCCGCCCAGATCATCGATCCGAAGCCGCATCGGCGCCCATTGCCCCACAATGGCGAAGCGCGCCGCGCTTTCCACCGTCAGCTTGCGGTCGCGCTCGCCGCGCTTGCCCGCCACCAGCACCTGCAGCGGCGCGTGCAGGTTCCCCGGCGCGGGCGCGTCATGGACTTCGCCATCGGTGATCAGGATGGCGCCGGCCACCCGGCTCTCTGGCACGTCCGCCAGCGCGGCATTCAGGGCGGCAAAAGCCTGGGTGCCGTTGTTCTCGCCGGTCGCTGTGGTGGTGACACTAGTCTCGCGCACGATCAGGCCGGGTTGGGCCGCCAGAAGTTTTTTCACCTGCTGGCGGGCGGCTTCGGCCTCGCGCCCGCGGCTGCCCAGCGACATGCTTTGCGAGCGGTCGGTGACGATCACCGCCACGTCGGCCAAGGGCGCGTGCTTCTCGCGCACCAGAAGCGGGCCTGCCAGGGCAAAGATCAGCACGGCGAAAGCAAGTCCGCGCGCCCAGGCGCCGCGCGCGCGCACGAAAAGGGCATAGGCCGTGATCAACAGCGCGATCACCGCCAGCGCGGTCAACAGCGGCATGGGAATCAGAGGGGCAAAGGCAAGTCTGGTCATTGCCCGTTCCCCTTCATTGTCCGTTTCCTAGGCGTTGCAGCAGGGCGGGCGCATGCACCACATCCGTCTTGTAGTTACCGGTCAGCGCATACATCACCAGATTGATGCCGAAGCGGAACGCCATCTCACGCTGGAGTTCACCGCCGGGCGACGGCGTCGCCATGAAGTGGCCGCTCCCATCCACCGCCCAGGCGTCAGCCCAGTCATTGTTGCCGATGATCACCGGCGATACGCCGTCGCCGCCGCGCGCCGGCGGCGACCCGTTCTTGGGCGCGGGCGGCAAGGCCTCGACCCAGATATCGCCGCCGGTCCAGCGGCCGGGAAAGTCGCGCAGGATATAAAAGGTCTTGGCCAGCACATGATCGCCGGGCAGCTTTTCCAGGGGCGGGAAATCCAGCCCGCTGGTCAGCCGCCTGAGCGTCTGTTCGCCGGGTGACGAGGCCCCATGCACCGCGCCAAGCGTCAGGTCGCGGGTGTCGAAGAAGATGGTGCCGCCATTGCGCATGAAATCTGCAATCTTCGACAGCGCCCTGGGTGACAGGTTCTTCTCGCGCGGGTCCAACGGCCAGTAGAGCAGGGGATAGAGCGAAAGATCGTCATGCTCGGGATCGACGCCGATGGGCTCCAGCGGTTCGTAGGAGGTGCGCGCCTTCAGGGCAAAGCCAAGACCCGTCAGCCCCGCCTGACTGATGGCGTCCACATCCGGCAGTCCGGTCTTCACATAGGCCAGGCGGGTGTCCAGCGCCGCCTTCATGTTCATGGTGTCGTCGGCGCGCGCGCCGGAAATCGAAACAAAGGGCACCAACAGAACAAACGCGGCGGCCGCGCCCAGCCATCTGAGTTTCCTGGGCGTGAAGCCGCGCAGCCATAGCGACAACAGGCAATCTAGCAGCAGAAGGATCATGGCCGCCGCCAGCAGATATGGCTCCAGCACCCGGGCGTGGGTGTTGCCATAGGTCTGCATCGCCACATTGCCCAGCGGCGTCAGCCGGTCACCGGCGCGCATCACATTCAGGGCGCTTTCGACCTCATGGGCGCCGTAAAGGCCGGGCGGATGCTGCGGTGAGACGCGGGTATGGGAGAAATCCTTTGCCGCGATCGGCGCGGCGTCGCCCGGCGTGGGTTCGGGATGGCCAAAGCCGTCCAGCAGCGACACCGGCGGCAGGCTGGTCAGCCCGGCCAGATCGCGCGCCGGGGTGCCCGCCGACAGCGCCAGCAGCCGCTTGAGCATGTCGACATAGAGGCCCGACAGCGGCAGCGACGACCAAGTCGGGCTGGCGGTGATGTGGAACAGCACGACCCAGCCCTGGCCTATGGCCTGTGCAGTGATCAGCGGCGTGCCGTCGGAAAGCTGTGCCCAGGTGCGGCTCTGCAGTTCGGCCGACGGCTCGGCCAGCACCTGGCGCGATACCGTCACTTCGCTTGGCGCTTCAAGGCCGTTGAACGGACTTGCGGGCCCGAACGGCGCCAGATGCTGGGGCGAAGACCAGGCCATGGCGCTGCCCAGATAGCGCCCACCGACCCGCAACTGCACCGGCACCAGATCGTCGGAACCGCCGGTCATGTGATCGCCGGCAAAGCGGATCAGCATGCCACCCTTGGCTACGAAATCCTTCACCTTGCCCATGTCGTCGCCGGAGATTTTGGCGACGTCGGCCAGGATCAGCACCGAGACATGCTTGTCCAGCAACTGGGAAATATTGCCCTTGGCGATTTCGGCATAAGGCGACAGCGCCCGGTCGAGATAATAAATGTCGGAGAGCAGCGGCTGGCCTTCGGACGAGGCATTCTCCGACACGATGCCGGCGCTGCGCTGGGCGGCACCCCGGTCCAGCAGTTGCACCGCGCCGGCGCTATCTTCGCCGGAAACGGCCAGCCGCGCGGTGGCGTTGCGCACTTCCATCGGCAGGGCGATGTGGCCGGATGCCATGGTCTGGCCGCGGCGGAAGCGGATGCGGGTGGCGGCCAGGGTCTCGCCGCGGGCGCCGATGGCGCCGGCTTCGATCTCCAGCGGCACGTTTGCCGAGGCGCGCGTGGCGGTGAGGGCAAAACCGCTGGCGTCGCGCGTCACCGGCAACAGGCCCAGCGCGGTGCGCGCAGGCCCGAATGTGGTGACGTCGCCATAGCGATGGAAAGCGTCGCGCAGGCTTTTGCTCTGGCCATCTTCCAGTCCGTCGGTCAGCCAATAAAGCGCCGGCGCGGCGGCGAATTTGAAACGTCCCAGCGCGCGGGCCGCGCTGGCGCGTTCGCCGGGCCAGGGCATGGGCTTCAGTTCCTTGGCGATGCGCGCCGCTTCGCCTTCATTCAACAGGCCTTGCGGCGCGGGTCCGGCGGTCGGAATGATGGCGACGGGTCGTCCTTGGGCGCTGTGCAGCAGGTCAGCCATCAGGTCCTGGCGCGCGTCCCAGTCTTTTGCGGCGGTCCAGCCATTGTCGATGACAAGCACCAGCGGCCCGGTGGTGGCGAGCTTGGGGCTTTGGCCCAGCAGCGGATCGGCCAGGGCGACAATCAGAAGTGCGGCCGCCAGCAGTCTGAGCAGCAACAGCCACCAGGGCGTGGCGGCGGGTGTCTGTTCTTCGTCTTGCAGACCGCGCAGCAGTTTCAGTGGCGGAAACGGCGTTCGCCGCGGCAGGGGCGGCGTGACGCGCAGCAGCCACCACAAGACCGGCAGCGCCGTCAGCGCCGCCAAAATCCATGGCACGCCGAAGCTCAGGGGAAAGCCGAACAGGTTATCCATGATCGCCTGTGGGCACGCGGGCGCCGCGCATCAGATGCCGCCAATGGCGGCATGCAGCGCGATCAGCGACGCCTGCGGTGCGTGATCGGTGCGATGGACAGTGCAGGTCCAGCCCAGTTGCGCCGCGGCTTGCGCGATCCTTTCGCCATGGGCGATGAAGCGGGCGCGATAGGGCGCGCGAATCCGTTCGGCGCGGCCGAAGATTTCGTCCTCCTGGCCCTTGTTGCTTTGACTTAGGGGCGATTCAAAACGGGTGCGGCCGGTGTAGGGAAAATCCTCTTCCGCCGGATCGATGATCCTGACCAGATGGCCCGCCACGCCCAGGCGCGACAGATGTTTCATAGCGTCAAAGACGCCGTCATCCAGAAAGTCGCTGAACCAGACCAGCTGGTTGCCCCGCTTGAAGGGGGCGGGTGGTGGCAGGGCCGCGGTGCTGGCGGCAAACATGGCGCGGCCGATGCGGGTCAGGGCCTGGCGCGAAGCGCTGGCCCCACCCTCCATGCCCAGGAATCCGACGCGCTCGCCGCCGCGCACCAGAAGCGAAGCCAGCGCCAGCAGCAATAGATCGGCACGGTCGCGCTTGGACACATCACTTCCCTTTGGGCCCGACTTGAAACTCATATTGGCGCTGGCATCGCGCCAGAACCACACGGTCTGGGCCGCTTCCCATTCCCGCTCGCGCACAAAAATATGCTGCGACTTGGCCGACTGGCGCCAGTCGATGGCCGAAGACGAATCGTGGCTGGCATAGCGGCGAAACTGCCAGAAGCTTTCGCCGATGCCGGCGCGGCGCCTGCCATGCACGCCCAGACTGACCGAGGCCGCCAGATGATCGGCTTGCACCATCAAGGGCGGCAGGCCAGCAGACAGACCGTCGGCTTCGTGCTGAAGCGTAGAGAATTGGCTCAAAAGACGCTCTTGTTAAAAGAGATCATGGCACAGCCGCTCGATCACGCTGGCGGTGGAGGCCCCTTCGGCGCGGGCGGCGAAATTAAGCGCCATGCGATGGCGCAGCACCGGGCCCGCCAGCGCCACCACATCGTCGGTCGATGGCGCGAGCCTGCCATCCAGCAGGGCGCGGGCACGCACCGCCAGCATCAGGGCCTGGCTGGCGCGGGGGCCGGGGCCCCAGGCGATCTGGCCGCGCACACCGCTGTCATGGTCGGAATCGGGCCGTGCCGCGCGCACCAAGGTCAGAATGGCGTCCATCACCTGTTCGCCCACCGGAATACGGCGCACCAGGCTTTGGGCTTCCAGAAGATCTTCCGGCCCGCAGACTTTCGTGGCGCTTTTCTCGTCGCCCATGGTGGTGGCGAGCAGCATGCGGCGTTCGGCTTCCAGGTCGGGATAGCCGACATCGATCTGCAGCAGGAAACGGTCGAGCTGGGCTTCGGGCAGAGGATAGGTGCCTTCCTGCTCCAGTGGATTTTGCGTCGCCAGCACATGAAACAGTCGCGGCAGGTCGTGGCGCGCGCCCGCAACCGTCACATGCTTTTCCTGCATCGCCTGCAGCAGCGCCGACTGGGTTCTGGGGCTGGCGCGATTGATTTCGTCGGCCATCAAAAGCTGGGTGAAGACCGGACCGCGCAGGAAGCGGAAGGCGCGTTCGCCGCTGACGGATTCTTCCATCACTTCCGAGCCGGTGATATCGGCCGGCATCAGGTCGGGGGTGAACTGCACCCGGCTGGTGTCCAGACCCATCACCACGCCCAGCGTATCGACCAGCTTGGTCTTGGCCAGGCCCGGCACGCCGATCAAAAGACCGTGGCCACCCGCCAGCAAGGTCACCAAACTCTGTTCGATCACTTCGTCCTGGCCGAAGATCACCGCTTTCAGACCGTCGCGCACTTTGGCGAAGGTGGCGGCCGTGGCCTCAAGTCGCTTGGGCGCTTCGTCGAGTATGTCCACCTTGTTCATGCGAGGAACGCGCCTTTGCGAGCTTGCCGGGATGCCGGTTATGTTGCACCGTCCGGCGCGGACGGTGCAACCCCGGAAATGGCCTTAAGATTCAACAGAAATTCATCAATTGTGGCGCGATGACGGCATCCAAAAATTCCCCCGCCCCAGGCCCGATGGAACCGCCGGCGTGAAGCTATTGGAAGCCTTGCGCGAACGGCTGCAGCAAGAGCCGACCGAGGTTCGCGCGCATGACGATTATGATCTCGCGCCGGAGCTTGGGGCCGCCACCTTCGTCGGGGTCAAGGCGGCCGTTCTTTTACCCATCGTGACGCGCCAAACGCCAAGCCTGCTGTTCACCCGCCGCACCGAGACCCTGGCGCGGCACAGTGGGCAGGTCAGCTTTCCCGGCGGCCGCAGCGAGGATGCCGACCTGTCGCCGGTCGAAACCGCCCTGCGCGAGACCTTTGAAGAGACCGGCATCGCGCCGGGCTCTGTCGCCGTGGCGGGCTATCTCGACCGCTATCTCACCGGCACCGGCTTTGACATCCAGCCGGTGGTGGGCGTGCTGGCGCAGGACTTCACACTGAAGCCCGATCCGCGCGAGGTCGCCCATGTGTTCGAGGTGCCGCTGGCCTTTCTGCTCGATCCCGCCAACCGCCGGCGCGAGAGCCGCCACATCGGCGGCCGTGACCGGCGCTTCTATGCTTTCACCTATAAAGAGCATGAAATCTGGGGCGCGACGGCGGCGATCATCGTCGATCTGGCGGCGCGTTTCGATGGTATAAGCCTGGAGTCATGAGGATCGATCCCGCACAGCATGGCTGGATGCCCCGTCGCGCGGAACGGCCCGGGCGGATTGGTACAAATCGGTCGCCGGTCGTTCCGGCCGTTAGCGCGCGACAAAATATAAAAAGGAGCTGCTGTGCGAATTGACCCCGCCCAGCACGGATGGATGACAGCGCCGGAAACGGTTTCTGTGATGGCGGCGCTGGGTGAAGCACGTTTCGTCGGCGGTGCGGTGCGCAATGCGCTGATGGGCGCCAATGTCGTGGACATTGATATCGCGGTGCCCATGCCGCCGACCGAGGCGCTGCTGCGGCTCACCGCCAAGGACATAAAGGTGGTGGAAACCGGCATGGACCATGGCACCGTCACCGCAATCGCCGGCACGCACGCTTTCGAGATCACCTCGCTGCGCCGGGACGTGGAAACCGATGGCCGCCACGCCAAGGTAGTGTTCACCGACGACTGGGCCGAAGACGCGGCGCGGCGCGATTTCACCATCAATGCGATGTACGCCTCGGCCACTGGCGAGATCTTCGATTACGCCACCGGTGTCGAAGACCTGATCGCGGGCAGGGTGCGTTTCATGGGCGATGCGCGCGCCCGCATCGCCGAAGACTATCTGCGGGTCCTGCGGCTGTTTCGCTTCCATGCCTGGTACGGCAAAGGCGACATGGATGTTGAAGGCCTGCGCGCCGCGGCCGAAGCCAAGGACAAGCTCGGCACGCTGTCGGCCGAACGGGTGGCCAAGGAGATGCTGCGGCTGCTGGAAGCGGGCAATCCCGCGCCGGTGTTGCGGGTGATGGCGGCCACGGGCATCCTGCCCGTGCTTCTGCCGGAGGCGCTGCAACTGCCGCGTCTGGACCGGCTGGCGGAGATCGACGCCAACAATCTTTTTGCGCGCGATGCGATCCTGCGGCTGGCGGCACTTTTGCCCGATGACGAGGAAGCGGCCCATGCCGCAAGCGACCGGCTGAAGCTCTCCAATGCCGACCGCACGCGGCTGGAACAGGCGCTGTCCGGCGACCGCATCGCGAGCGGCCTCTCGGCGCAGGGTGCCCGGCGGCTGCTGTATCGCATCGGCGCGGCGCGTCTGCGCGACAAGGTATTTCTGCAATGGGCGGCAGCACCGCGCGCCGCCGGTGCGCCGAAAGCGGGCGGGGCCTGGCGCATGTTGCTGCAGATGGCGGAAAGCTGGCAGCGGCCGCGCTTTCCCCTCACCGGCCGCGATGTGATGCAGGCCGGCGTGCCGGAAGGCCCCGATGTGGGGCGGATCCTGGCCCAGGTGGAAGGCTGGTGGGTGGGTACCGATTTCGCGGCGGATGAAGGGGCTTGCCGCGACCAGCTCCAGCAGGTGATCGCGCGAGCCCAGCCATGACATTCGAGTTGCTGGACCAACTCACCCTGCCGGGCGATCCCGCCAAGGCCAACGAGGATTTTCTGGCGCACGCCGCGCATGCCGCGCTGGTGATCGATGGCGCCACCCCCCTGGGTGACAGCCTGATGCCCGGCCCCAGCGATGCGGCCTGGATCGCGCAGTTCGGCGCGCGGCGGTTGATGGCGCATCTGGGTGAAGACAGAAGCGCGCGCAAGGCGTTGCGTGACGCGCTGGGCGATGCCGAGAGGAGTTTTGAAGCGTTGCGCCGTCATCCACCGGAAGAAATGTGGCAGACGCCTTGTGCCTCCATGATGCTGGCGGTGCCCGATGACGGCGGGGTGGAGTTTCTTTGGTATGGCGATTGCGCGGCACTTGTGAAGCAAGGCGATGCAGCAGTGATCGTGGTCGGCGAGACCTTTGACAAGCGCGCCGCCGAAGCGATGCGTGCCCGCACCATCGCGAAAGAGAAAAACCTGTCACCGGCTTCCGGTCTCAGCCGGCCGGAATTTATCGGCGCCCTGCGCTCGGCGCGCAACCGCATCAACAGCGGGGCATATTGGCTGTTCAGCCCGGATGCGCGCGCGGCTTCGCATGTCTCGCGCCGGGTCATCAAGACGGTGCCGGGCACGGTGCTGCTGCTGGCCACCGACGGTTTTGCGGCACTGGCCAGCGATTATGGCGTCTACAGCGCCGACCGTCTTATGGAAGCTTCGCTGTCCAGGGGACTGGCGGCGCTGGGCGAAGAACTGCGCGCCATCGAGGCCGGGGACATTGGCGGCGACAAATTTCCGCGGTTTAAAAAATCGGATGACTCGACCGCGCTGCTGATCAAAATCAGCTAACCGCCTTTAAAACGTCGTGCCCACCATGCCAGATCATGGACAGCGCCACATATAAGACAATCGCCAGACCCAGATAGCTGATCCAGCGGAAACGTTCGAGCAGTCGGGCGATGATATTGGCGGCAGCCCCCATCAGCGCCACCGACAGCATCAGTCCGATCACCAGCACGTCCAGGTGATCGCGCGCGGCGCCGGCCACCGCCAGCACATTGTCCAGCGACATGGAGACATCGGCCAGCACGATCTGGGTGATGGCGCGCTTGAGCGAGGCATTGGTTTCAAGCGCGGCACTTTCGTGCGGCTTGTGGCAGGAAATATCGCGCCAGAAGCGCCAGCACACCCACAACAGCAGGATGCCGCCGGCGAGCGTCAGCCCGATCACCTTCATAAGCGACACGGCGAGAATCGCCAGGACGACCCGCAGGCCCACCGCCGCCACCAGGCCCCAGAAGATCACTTTACTGCGCAGGACCGACGGCACCTTGGCCGCGGCCATGCCGATGACCACGGCATTGTCGCCGGCCAGCACAATGTCGATCATCAGCACTTGGCCGAGTGCAATAAGGCCGCCGGGCTGAAACAGGGTCAGTTCCAAGTTCATTCCATCCCCGGGAACCCGTTTGTCTGGCGCAGGGCTTCCCCCAGCACCATCGCGGCGGCTTGGGCCACATTCAAGGACCGCAGGCCAGCAAGCAGGGGGATAACCAGCCGGGCGTCGGCCGCGGCATGAACGGCCTCCGGCACGCCGGCGCTTTCGCGCCCCACCATCAGCGTGTCGCCTGCCGCAAACGCGAAGTCGGTATAGGCGCAAGTACCGCTTGTGGTCAGCAGGATCAGCCTTCCGGGCGCGTTAGCCGAGAAATTGTCACGGAATCGTGCCCAGGATTCGTGGCGCCGGATATCGGCATGGGCGAGGTAATCCATCCCGGCGCGGCGGAAATTGCGGTCGGTCAGCAAAAATCCACAGGGCTCGATAATATCGACACCCACACCCAGGCAGGCGCCCAGGCGCATCAGGCTGCCCGCATTTTGCGGGATATCGGGCTCATATAGCGCCAGGCGCACCCCAAACCTCCGTTTTTGCCCCTCCGGGCATTAAGTCGCGGCAGAACAAGGCATTTTCTGCGTCATCGTGCCGCAAGACCCTCGAAAACCGACTCTCTATTTTACCGGCGCAATGAACAAGCGGCGGGGGCCGGCGCGTCACCGCGTCAGTACCTCTGTCGCGCTTGTTTGTGGCAAGAGTTCGAACACGTTCCTTTCCGTTTTCCATAAGGGTGGACCCAGTGGCAGCTACGACGAGTGACGCGGGCACGCGACGCGATTTTCTTTATGTGGCGTCGGGCGCGATTGGTGGAGTGGGCGTGGCTGCGATGGCATGGCCGTTCATCGACCAGATGAACCCGTCCTCCGCTACGCTGGCTGCGGGTACCGCGGAAATCGATCTTTCCGCCATCCAGCCGGGCCAGCAGATCGTCTTCAAATTCCGTGGCCATCCGTTGTTCGTGCGCCGCCGCACCCCGGCCGAGATCGCCGCCGCCAATGCGGTGCCCGTCAGCAGCCTGCCCGATCCGCTGGCCGAAAACGACAACCTGCCCGACAGCGCTCCGGCCACCGACGCCAACCGCGCCATCAAGCCGGAATGGCTGATCCTGGTCGGCGTCTGCACCCATCTGGGCTGCACGCCCCAAGTCTCCACGCCGCAGATGCCGGAAGGCGATTACGGCGGCTGGCTCTGCCACTGCCATGGTTCGCAGTACGACACCGCGGGCCGCATTCGCAAAGGTCCGGCGCCGCGCAACCTGCAGGTACCGGTTTACAGCTTCCTGTCTGCCACCCGCGTCAAGGTCGGTTGAGGAGAACAACATGTCTGGCCCTTCGACCTACAAACCCAATTCCGGTTTCGAGCGTTGGCTCGACGCCCGCCTGCCGCTGCCCCGGCTGATGCATGACACCATGCAGACCTTCCCGACGCCCAGGAACCTGAATATCTGGTACACCTTCGGCGGCATCCTCACCTTCTGCCTGGCAGTGCAGATCATCACCGGCGTCGTGCTGGCGATGCATTATGTCGCCAATGCCGGGCTCGCCTTCGACAGCGTCGAAAGCATCATGCGCGACGTCAATTACGGCTGGCTGATGCGTTACATGCACTCCAACGGCGCTTCCATGTTCTTCCTCGCCGTCTACATCCACATGTTCCGCGGCCTCTATTACGGTTCCTACAAGGCGCCGCGCGAGCTGATCTGGATCATCGGCGTGCTGATCTATCTGCTGATGATGGCCACCGCCTTCTTCGGCTATGTGCTGCCCTGGGGCCAGATGTCCTTCTGGGGCGCCACCGTCATCACCAACCTGTTCACCGCCATTCCGGTGGTGGGCACCCACATCGCCACCTGGCTGTGGGGCGACTTCGCGGTAGGTGATGCAACCCTGAACCGCTTCTTCTCGCTGCACTACCTCCTGCCCTTCATCATCGCCGCAGTGGTCGGACTGCACATCTGGGCGCTCCATGTGCCCGGCAACAACAACCCGCTGGGCATCGACGTGAAGAGCCCGCAGGACACGGTGCCCTTCCACCCCTATTACACGGTGAAGGACGCTTTCTACCTGACCCTGTTCGTCATCCTGTTCGCGGTCTTTGTCTTCTATGCCCCGAACTTCTTCGGCAACCCGGACAATTACCAGCAGGCCAATCCGCTGGTGACCCCGCCGGATATCGTGCCGGAATGGTACCTGCTGCCCTTCTACGCCATGCTGCGTTCGATCCCGAACAAGTTGATGGGCGTGATCGTGATGGGCGGCGCCATCGTGACCTTGGTCTTCATTCCCTGGCTGGACACCAGCCGGGTGCGCTCCTGCCGCTTCCGCCCGCTGATGAAGCAGTTCTTCTGGGCCTTCGCGGTGGCCTGCGTGGCTCTGGGCTATTGCGGCTCCCAGAGTGTGGACGCCGCTGTCGCCGGTGTGCCCCTGGTGTGGGTGGCGCGTATCGCCGGGCTCTATTACTACGCCTTCTTCTGGCTGATCATGCCGATCGTCGGCCTGATCGAGACCCCGAAGAAGCTTCCTGCATCCATCGCGCAATCCGTGCTCGGCGACACCGCCGGCGCCCCTGCCGAGTGAGAACCAACATGCGTCTGAAGACCCTTTCGCTCGGTACCTCGCTGGCCCTCGCCGTTGGGCTTTTGGCTTCCACCTCGGCTTTTGCCCTGGACACCACCCGGCTGGCTCCCAAGGACGAGGGCTTCTCGTTCGAGGGCCCATTCGGCACCTATGATCGCGGCGCCCTGCAGCGCGGCTATCAGGTCTACAAGGAAGTCTGCTCGGCCTGCCATTCGGCCCAGCACCTGGCCTTCCACAATCTGGACGAGGCGGGCGGCCCGGAATTCAGCGACGCCCAAGCCCGTGCGCTGGCCGCCGCCGCCAAGTTTCCGGCCGATCCCAACGACAAGGGCGAGACCGTTGACGACAAGGGCGTGCCTTTGATGCGCTCAGGCACCCTGGCCGATCATTTCCCCTCGCCGTTCCCCAACGAGCAGGCGGCCCGTGCCAACAACGGCGGGGCGCTGCCGCCCGATCTGTCCATGATCGTCAAGGCGCGTGACGGCGGTCCGCAGTATGTCTATTCGATCCTGACCGGTTTCGGCGGCCATGTGCCGGCCGGTTTCAAGGTGACGGACGGCAAGTACTACAACCCCTATTTCGAAGGCTGGAACATCTCCATGCCGCCGCCCTTGAAGGACGGCACCGTCAGCTATTCCGACGGCACCAAGGCGACGGTCGAGCAGGAAGCCCATGACGTGGTGACCTTCCTCAGCTGGGCCAGCGAACCCAAATTGGAGGAGCGCAAGCGCTTCGGCTTCGGTGTGATGGCGTTCTTGGTGCTTCTGGCGGGCGTGCTGTTTGCCGCCTACAAGAAAGTCTGGAAAGACGCTCATTAGCCGTCACGAAATCGTCTTGGGGCTGCGAACTTGCCCCCCGGGACCACCATGATAAAAGGGCGCTTTCTTCAGGAAGCGCCCTTTTTCATGGCCAAAACCATTCTCGGCATCATCGGCGGCTCCGGCGTCTATCAGATCGAGGGTCTGGAAAACGCCCAGTGGCAGAGCGTGAAAAGCCCGTGGGGCGAGCCGTCGGACCAGCTTCTGACCGGAACCTATGCCGGCGTGGACCTGGTGTTCCTGCCGCGCCATGGCCGCGGCCATATCCAGACACCCACCAGCATCAACTACCGGGCCAATATCGATGCCTTGAAGCGCATCGGCGTCACCGATGTGATCAGCGTCTCGGCCTGCGGGTCGCTGCGGGAAGAACTGCCGCCCGGAACCTTTGTGATGGCCGACCAGTTCATCGACCGCACCTTCGCGCGCGAAAAAAGCTTCTTTGGCCCTGGGTTTGTCGCCCATGTGCCCATGGCCCATCCGGTCTGTCCCCGGCTGTCAGGCGCGCTGACCTTGGCGGCGCGCGAGCTCAAGATCGATCACAGCGAGGGCGGCACTTACATCTGCATGGAAGGGCCGCAATTCTCTACCCGCGTCGAAAGCTTCCTGTATCGCAGTTGGGATTGCAGCGTGATCGGCATGACCGCGATGCCGGAAGCCAAGCTGGCACGCGAGGCGGAGCTTCCCTATGCCATCGTCGGCATGGTGACCGACTATGACTGCTGGCATGACGACCATGAGCATGTGACCGTGGATGCGGTAATCAAGGTGATGACACAGAACGCGGCCAATGCGCGCCGCCTGATCCAGCAGGTGGCGCCCAGGCTGGGGCCGGACCGCCAGCCCTGTCCGCTGGGGGTGGAAACCATGCTGGACATGGCGCTCATCACCGCGCCCGACAAGCGCGATCCGGCATTGGTGGCGAAACTCGATGCGGTCGCCGGCCGCGTTTTGAAAAAGGGCTGAGACGATGGACTACAAAGACGCGATCCGCACCATTCCCGACTATCCCAAGCCGGGCATCATGTTCCGCGACATCACCACGCTACTCGGCAATCCGCGCGCCTTCCGCCGGGCGGTGGACGAGATGGTGCAGCCCTATGCCGGGATGAAGATCGACAAGGTCGCCGGGCTGGAAGCGCGCGGCTTCATCCTGGGCGGCGCGGTGGCGCATCAGTTGTCGGTCGGGTTCATCCCGCTGCGCAAGAAGGGCAAGCTGCCCCATACCGTGATCGGCGAGGATTACGACCTGGAATATGGCAAGGACCGTATCGAGATCCACATTGATGCGCTGGAAAAAGGCGAACGTGTTCTGTTGATCGACGACCTGATCGCGACTGGCGGCACCGCCTTTGCCGGCATCAAGCTTCTGGAGCGGGCCGGCGCCAATGTGGTGGGCTGCTCCTTTGTCATCGATCTTCCCGAACTGGGCGGCGCCGACAAGCTGCGCGCCATCGGCAAGCCGGTGGCGGCGCTGGTCGCGTTCGAAGGGCACTGATTTGAAACTCTACACCAACGCGGCCTCGCCCTTTGGGCGCAAGTGCCGGGTGATCGCGCGCGAGCTGGACATCAAGCTGGAGGAGGTCAACACCATGCCCTTCCAGAGCCCCGACTTTCGCAAGGTCAATCCGCTGGGCAAGATTCCGGCCCTGGTGCTGGATGACGGTTCGGTCCTGATCGACTCACCCGTGATCTGCGAATATCTCAACCATGTCGGCGGCGGGAAATTTTTCCCCGGCATGAGCCTGTGGCGCCAGAACAGCGGGCGCTGGAAGGCGCTGGGCCTGCAGGCGCTGGGCGACGGATTGGCCGACGCCGCCGTTGCCTGGACCTTGCTGGGCCGCGCTGAGCGTGTTCCCGAAGCCGCGCGCGCGCGCCAGAAGGAAACCGTCCTGGCGGCGCTGGACGCGCTGGAAAAGGTCAAGTTCTCCAAGGATCCCACCATCGGCGAGATTTCGGTCGCCTGCGCCATCGGCTATGTCGAATTGCGCCTCACCGATCTTGATTGGCGCACCACCCATCCCAATCTGAGCGGCTGGTATGCGCAATTCTGCGAATATCCGTCCATGAAGGCCACGGTGCCGGTGGTGCCCTGAGGTTTCCCGCATGAAGATCAACGGCAAGCATTACCGCTCGGTCTGGCCCATTGGCGAGGATGCGTTTGGTATCATCGATCAGGCAAAGCTGCCGCATGAATTCGAAACCCTGACCCTGCGTTCGGCCGACGATGCGGCGCGGGTGATCAATTCCATGCAGACCCGCGGTGCGCCGCTGATCGGGGTGGTGGGGGTTTACGGTCTGGCGCTGGAAATGCGCCGTGATCCGTCAGACGAAAATCTGGCGCGTGTGCATGACATGCTGGCCGAGACCCGGCCCACCGCCATCAACCTGCGCTGGGCGCTGGCGCGCATGCGCGACGCGCTGTTGAACCAGCCGCATGATCAGCGGGCTGCCATCGCCTGGAAGGAAGCGGCAAGCATCGCCGATGAAGACGTGGCGATGAACCAGGCCATCGGTCAAAACGGGCTGAAGATCATCCGTGAGTTGGCCGGCAAAAAGAACGGCAAGAAGCTCAATATTCTCACGCACTGCAACGCCGGCTGGCTGGCGACAGTGGACTATGGCACCGCGCTGGCGCCGATCTATCTGGCCAAGGACGAAGGCATCGACCTGCATGTGTGGGTCGATGAAACCCGGCCGCGCAACCAGGGCGCCTCGCTGACCGCGTTTGAGCTGGGCAGTCATGGCGTGCCCTACACCATCCTGGCCGACAATGCCGGCGGCCATTACATGCAGGCCGGCCAGGTGGACATGGTGATCGTGGGCACCGACCGCGTCACCGCCAATGGTGATGTCGCCAACAAGATCGGCACCTATCTGAAGGCGCTGGCGGCGAAGGACAACGGTGTGCCCTTTTATGTCGCCTTGCCCAGCGCCACCATCGACTGGACGCTTCAATCCGGCCGCGACATTCCGATCGAGGAACGCTCACCTGACGAAGTGCTGAAAATGGCGGGACGTCTTCCTGACGGTTCCGTGACAGTGGTGGAAATCGCCGCACCCGGCAGCGGCGCCGCCAATCCGGGTTTCGACGTCACGCCCGCCCGGCTGGTGACAGGCCTGATCACCGAACGCGGCACTTGCGCCGCCACCCCCGAAGGCTTACGGAGCCTTTTTCCCAGGTAAGAGCCTCCCATGCAGTCCAAATGGTCTGACGCCGACGCGCAGGAATTCGTCACCCGCTACGCCCCCAAGGGCGTCAATGCGGACCTGGCGGTGCGCACCTACACCACGCGGCTGTTGGGCAGCGATCCCAGGATGGTGCTGCATGGCGGCGGCAACACCTCGGTCAAGACCACCGTAAAAGACCAGCTGGGCGAGGATGTGGACGTGATCTGCATCAAGGGCTCGGGCTGGGACATGGGCGTGATCGAGCCCGCCGGCCTGCCGGCGGTGAAGCTGGAACCGCTGCGCAAGCTGCGCAAGCTCGACAAACTGTCCGACGAGGACATGGTCAATTTCCAGCGCATCAACCTGCTGGACTCGTCCGCGCCCAATCCGTCGGTCGAAACCCTGCTGCATGCCTTTCTGCCGCACAAGTTCATCGACCATGTCCATTCCACCGCCGTGCTGGCGCTGACCGACCAGCCCGACAACAAGGCGCTGGTGCAGGAAGTCTATGGCGACCGCGTCGCTTACGTGCCCTACACCATTCCCGGTTTCGCGCTGGCCAAGTCTGTGGCCGATGTGTTCGACAAAAATCCCGGTGTCGAAGGCCTGGTGCTGCTGCAGCACGGCATTTTCACCGTGGGCGATACCGCCCAGCAGGCTTACGGCCGCATGATCGAATTCGTCACCATGGCGGAGGAGCGGCTTACCCGCCAACGCAAACAGCTGGCCCAGGCCAAGCTGCCGTCCAACATCGCCTCGGTGCCGGAGATCGCTCCCATCCTGCGCGGTGCGGTGGCGATCGAGAAGAATCCCATGGCCGGCACCGCCAAGCGCCAGCTGCTGGATTTCCGCACCAATGCCCAGATCCTGAATTATGTGAACGGTACTGAGCTGGCGCGTTACAGCCAGGTCGGCGTGGTGACGCCAGACCATACCATCCGCACCAAGAACTGGCCGGTGATCGTGCCGGCGCCGCAAGCCGGCAAGCTGGAGGAGTGGGCCAAAGACGTGCACGAGACGGTCGCGGCCTATGTCGCGCGCTATCACCGCTATTTCGAGGACAACAACGCCAAGAGCCCGGTGAAGAAGAAGGAACTGGATCCGCTGCCGCGCGTCATCCTGGTGCCGGGCGTGGGCATGTTCGGGGTGGGCGGCAGCGCCAAGGATGCGGCAGTCGCCGCCGACATCGCCGAGAACGCCATCGCCGTCATCACCGACGCCGAAGCAATCGGCGAATATCGCAGCATCAGCGACTACGACATGTTCGAGGTCGAATACTGGTCGCTGGAACAGGCCAAGCTGGGCAAGGCATCCGAGAAATCCTTGGCCCGTCAGGTTGCGGTGATCACGGGCGGCGGCTCGGGCATTGGCGCGGCCACAGCCAAGGCGATGGCCAAGGAAGGTGCCGAAGTCGCGATTCTTGACCGCGATCTGGATGCGGCCAAAGCCGCCGCCAAGAAGATCGGCGGCAAGGCGCTGGCGGTGGAATGCGACGTCACCAATCCGCAAAGCGTGCGCGCGGCGTTCGACGCCGTGGTTTCGGCCTTTGGTGGCGTCGATATCGTGGTGTCGAATGCCGGCGCGGCCTGGCAGGGCACTATCGGCAAGGTGGATGACGAGGTCCTGCGCCGCTCGTTCGAGCTGAATTTCTGGGCGCATCAGGCGGTGTCGCAACAGGCCACTTGCATCATGCAGGCGCAGGGCACGTTCGGGTGCCTGTTGTTCAACACCTCCAAGCAGGCGGTCAATCCGGGCAAGGATTTCGGGCCTTACGGCTTGCCGAAGGCGGCAACCCTGTTCCTGGTCAAGCAATATGCCCTGGACCATGGCAAGGACGGCATCCGCGCCAATGCGGTCAATGCCGACCGAATCCGTTCGGGCCTTTTGACCGACGACATGGTGGCGGCGCGCTCCAAGGCGCGCGGGCTTTCGGAGGCCGACTATATGGCCGGCAACCTGCTCAAGCGCGAAGTGACGGCGCAAGACGTGGCCGATGCCTTTGTCTATCTCGCAACCGCATCCAAGACCACCGCGGCGGTCGTCACTGTCGATGGCGGCAATATCGAGGCCAGCTTGCGCTGATCTGGCGCTGCGCTAGGCTCTCCCCAAAACAATAAGGGGAGGCTTTATGCGCGCCGCCATTGTCGTTGCCTTGCTTGCCTTGGCCGGTGCGGCCTTGACCGGCATGGCTTATGCCCAGCCGGTGGCCATGCCGCCGCCGCATGATCCCAACGATTATCCCAATCCCTACCATATCGAGGAAGGCTGGGCGAAGCTGGGCCGCACCTTCGGCGGCGTCTCGGCGGTGGACATGGACCCCGACGGCAAAAGCGTCTGGGTGTTCGAGCGCTGCGGCAAGTCCGATGATGGCTGCGCCAAAGACAAGACCCTGGACCCAGTGCTGAAGTTCGACGCTTCGGGCAAGCTGGTGAAAAGCTGGGGCAAGGGCGAGTTTCTCTATCCCCACGGCATCTTCGTTAGCCGCGACCGTCATATCTGGCTGGTGGAAGGCGTCTCCCAGAGCGGCGTGGTCGCCAATGTGATCCGCGAATTCACCGCCGGCGGCAAGCTGCTGCGCACCATGGGCAAGAGCGGCACCACCGGCTATGCCACCGATCGTTTCGACGGCGCCTCCGACGTGCTGGTGGCGCCCGACGGCAGCATCTTTGTCGCCGACGGCCACAGCAACAAGACCAACAACCGCATCCTGAAATATGACCGCAAGGGCAATTTCCTGCTGATGTGGGGCAAGCTGGGTTCAGGCCCGGGCGAATTCAACGCGCCCCATGGCCTGGCGATGGACAAGGAAGGGCGCCTCTATGTCGCCGACCGTTCCAACAGCCGCATCCAGATATTCGACCAGCAGGGCAAGTTCCTGGCCGAATGGCGGCAGTTCGGCCGGCCCAGCGGCCTCTTCATCACCAAGGACAACATGATCTATGTCGCGGATTCGCTCTCCAGCGCGCAGAACAATCCCGGCTTCAAGAACGGTATCCGCTGGGGCCATATCAGCGACGGCAACGTGCTCGGCTTCATTCCCTGGGGCGAATACAACGCCATCGAAGCCGTGGCGGTGGACAACAAGGGCAACATCTTTGCCGGCTTCACCAATGTCCCCAATTTCCGGAAGTTCGCGAAAAATTGATCTCAACTGTCATGCCCGCGAAAGCGGGCATCCAACTTGTTGGCCCGAGGACCGTTGGATTCCCGCTTACGCGGGAATGACAGGTTAGGCTAGTTGTTGAATCGGAAATGCATCACGTCACCGTCGGCGACGACATAGTCCTTGCCTTCCAGCCGGAACTTGCCCGCTTCGCGCGCGCCGGCTTCGCCTTTGCCGGCGACATAGTCGGGATAGGCGATGGTTTCGGCGCGGATATAGCCCTGCTCGAAATCGGTATGGATCACGCCTGCCGCCTGCGGCCCCTTGGAGCCCTTGGTCACAGTCCAGGCGCGCGCTTCCTTCGGGCCCACCGTGAAGAAGGTCAAAAGGCCCAACAGGCCATAGCCGGCGCGGATCAGCCGGTTCAGCCCCGGTTCTTCCAGCCCCAGGCTGCCCAGAAAATCGGGCCGGTCGGCTGCGGGCATCTGCGCGATCTCTTCCTCGATCTTGGCCGAGATCACCACGCTCCTGGCGCCCTGGTTCTTCGCCATCTCTTCGGCGCGGGCCGAAATGGCATTGCCGGTGGCGGCCGAAGCCTCCTCGACATTGAGCACATACAGCACCGGCTTGGCGGTCATCAGACCCAACTGGCTGTAAGGCCCGCGTTCTTCCGGCGTCAGCTCGGCCAGCCGCGCCGGCTTGCCCTCGCGCAGCAGGGTGACGGCCTTCATCACCAGGGCGACAGATTCCTTGGCTTCCTTCTCGCCGCCCTTAGCTTTCTTCTCCAGCGCGGGCAGGCGTTTTTCCAGGCTGTCCAGGTCGGCCAGCATCAGCTCGGTTTCCACCGTTTCGGCGTCGCTGATGGGATCGATCTTGCCCTCGACATGGGTGATGTCGTCATCCACAAAACAGCGCAGCACATGCACCACCGCGTCCACTTCGCGGATATTGGCGAGGAACTGGTTGCCCAGGCCTTCGCCCTTCGATGCCCCGCGCACCAGCCCGGCAATGTCGACAAAGGTGATGCGGGTGGGAATGATCTCGGCCGAGCCCGCGATCTTGGCCAACGTCTCAAGCCGTGGATCGGGCACCGCCACATCGCCGACATTGGGCTCGATGGTGCAGAAGGGATAATTGGCCGCCTGCGCCGCCGCGGTCTGGGTGAGGGCGTTGAACAGGGTGGACTTGCCGACATTGGGCAGGCCCACGATTCCGCATTTGAAACCCATTACTCGTCTTTCTTCTTTGGTTTTGGCGGCGGCTTGAGGATCAGCGCCACCTTGCTCATGAAACCCGCATCATCGTCCTTGGCCAGAAGCGGCGCGGCCTCGACCATCGCCTCCACCAGCGGCTTCAGCCAGGAAACATCGTCCTTGCTGAAATTCTGCAGCACATGGCCGGTAACCTGGCTCTTTTCGCCCGGATGGCCGATGCCCAGCCGCACCCGGCGATAATCGGGCCCCAGCGTCGCGGTGATGGAGCGCAACCCGTTCTGCCCGGCATCGCCGCCGCCGGTTTTCACTTTCAGCTTGCCTGCGGCCAGGTCGATCTCGTCATGGATGACGACCAGCGCCTCCAGCGGCAGCTTGAAGAAGCGCAGCGCGGGGCCGATCGAGTCGCCGGACAGGTTCATGTAGGTCTGGGGCTTCAGCAGATACGTCTTGCGCCCGCCCAGCGTGCCTTCCGACAACAGGCCGTCGAATTTGGCCTTCCAGGGACCGAATTTGTAGTGCTCGTGCAGCATGTCCACGACAATGAAGCCGGCATTGTGCCGGTTCTTGGCGTACTGCGAACCAGGATTTCCCAGGCCGGCAACAAGAAGCGGCGTCTCCATGCCGCCTCCTTTGGCGCTGGATTACTTCTTGGCCGGAGCCGGCTTGGCACCAGCGGCAGGCTTGGCGCCGGCGGCAGGCGCAGCACCAGCAGCCGGAGCAGCGCCGGCGGCAGGGGCGGCACCTTCGACAGGCACAACTTCGGCGACAGGTGCCGATGCGGCAGCCGCGGCAGCGCGCTGCTCTTCGATCACGCTGGTCGGCGCGACGATGGAGCAGACGGTGAAGTCACGGCCACGGATCACCGGCTCGACGCCTTCGGGAAGGGTCAGCGCGCTGATGTGGATGGTCTCGTTGATGTCCAGCTTGGAGACGTCGACTTCGACGGTGTTGGGAATCTTCTCGGCCGGGCAGATCAGGGCGATGGAGTGGCGCACGATGTTGAGCACGCCGCCCTTCTTGAGGCCGGGCGAGGTTTCCTGGCCGTTGAAATGCACCGGGATTTCCAGACGCACGGTGGCGCCTTCGGCCAGGCGCATGAAGTCGACATGCACGGGACGGTCGCTGACCGGGTCCAGCTGCACCTCGCGCGGGATCACGCGGGTCTTCTTGCCGCCCAGGTCCAGCATGAACAGGGTGGTGAGGAAATGGCCGGCCTCGACATGGCGCTCCAGGGTGCGGCCGTCCACGGCCACATTCTCCGGCTCGCCCTTGCCGCCATAGATGACGCCGGGGATCAGGCCCTTGAAGCGTGCCTGGAAGGCCGGACCCTTGCCGGTGCCCACACGCGCTTCTACCTTAAGCTCTTGAACCTGCGCCATTTTCCTGATCCTTCGTCGCCCCGGAAACGCCCAAAAGGCTCCGGAAAGGCGAGGCTTGTAGCGGAAGGCGGCTTTTCGCGCAACCGGGCGCTTTTGACCGCTCGGACCCGTGCTAGCCTGCCCCAAAAACAGGGAGGATGGCATGCACAATCCGATACTCGCGATCCTGGCGGCCGGGGTGGCCGGCTGGATCTTTGGCACCATCTGGTATGGCGCCCTGGGCAAGGTCTGGCAGCGGGCGCTGAAGCTCGATCCGGAGACCTGCAAGGGCCAGAAGATGCCCCTGGCGCCCATGGTGGCGTCCTTGGTGGCGGCCCTGGTGATGTCGGCGGTGCTGTACCAGCTTCTTTCCAATCTGGGCGTCTCGGGGACGGGGCCGGCGGCGCTGGCAGGGCTGACCATCGGGGTGGGGTTCCTGGCCACCTCCATCCTGGTCAACAACATGTTCCAGCAGAAATCCTTCGCCCTGACCGTGATCGATGCCGGCCATTGGGTGCTGGCGGTGGTGGTGGAAGCCGTGGTGCTGTCGCTGCTGGCTTAATTTTTTTACCCCCATCCGTCACAGCTCAGGTCGGCTCCGCGTTCGGAAGGCTTGGCCGCCTTCCTCACCTTCGCTGTGCCGTTCGGTACGCTGTCGCTACCGAACTCCCCCTTCCTGGCGCTGCGCGCCGAAGGGGGAAGTAATCTGGCGGATGCGGAAGGTCGCGCCGCGAAATGCGGCGCTCGAGATCATGAGATCAATCGAACAGGCTTGAGACCGAAGCTTCGTTGTTGATCCGGCGCATCGCCTCGCCGATCAAGGGCGCGATGGTGATGGTGCGCAGGTTCGCGCAGTTCTTCATCTCGGGCGTGGCCTCGATGGAATCGGTCACCACCATGGATTTGAGCCGGGAATTGCTGATCCGCTCGACCGCGTTGCCCGACAGCACGCCATGGGTGGTATAGGCATAGACTTCGGTGGCGCCATTCTTGAGCAGGGCGTCGGCGGCATTGCACAGGGTGCCGCCGGAATCGACAATGTCGTCGATCAGGATGCAGGGGCGCCCCTCGACATCGCCGATGATGTTCATCACTTCCGACACGCCGGCCTTTTCGCGGCGCTTGTCGACAATGGCCAGATCGGTGTTCAGGCGCGTCGCCAGCGCGCGGGCGCGCACCACGCCCCCCACGTCGGGCGACACCACCATCGGCTCTTTGCCCTTCAGATTGTCGGCGATGTCTTTCACGATCACGGGCATGGCGAAGAGGTTGTCGGTGGGGATGTCGAAGAAGCCCTGGATCTGGCCGGCATGCAGATCCACCGTCAGCACGCGGTTGGCGCCCGCCTCGGTGATCAGGTTGGCCACCAGCTTGGCGGAAATAGGCGTGCGCGGCCCGACTTTGCGGTCCTGGCGGGCGTAACCGAAATAAGGGATCACCGCGGTGATGCGGCGCGCGCTGGCGCGGCGCAGCGCATCGATGATGATCAGAAGCTCCATCAGATTGTCGTTGGCGGGCGCGCTGGTCGACTGGATCACGAACATGTCCTCGCCACGGACATTCTCGCGGACTTCGACAAAGACTTCGTCATCGGAGAAGCGGCGCACATCCGCCTTGACCGGGACCAGCCCAAGATAAGTGCTGATGGCGGCGACCAGGTGCGGGTTGGAATTTCCGGCAATGAGGCGCATGCCCCGCGATCCGTTCAGATCCGTCATGTCCCCAACACCCCGTGAACCTTTGATGACGGGCTTTTAGCGGCTGGCCATCGCAACCGCAACCATCGAGAATCTTACTGTGTCCCGGTCAACACGATGGCGGAGATTTGCCGCCCATAATCGGGTTCGCCGGCATGGGTGGTGCGGCGGAAACTGAAATAGCCGTTTTCGGGCGGATAGGTGCAGACCCCTGACATTTCCACGCTGCCCGCGCCGGCTGCTGTCAGGCGATGGGCGGCATAGCCGGGAAGATCGAAGCGGTAATGGTCGGGCCTGTCCGACGGCACAAAAAAGCGGCGGTTCTTCAAGCCCAGTTCCAGAAAGCGGTCACGGAAGTCCCAGCCCACCTCATAATTGGCCTGGGAAATACAGGGGCCGATGACGGCGCTGATCCGGCCGCGTTCGGCACCCAGCTTTTCCATCGCATCCAGGGTTGCTTCCAGCACCCCGTGACCGCCGGTACCCAGCGCCCCCTTCCAGCCGGCATGGGCCGCGCCGATCACCTTGGCCTTTGGGTCTGCGAGCAGCACCGGGGCGCAGTCGGCGGTCAGTATGCCCAGCGCTAGGCCCGGCGCGGCGGTGACCATGGCGTCGCCTTCGGGTCTGGCGGCGCTGTCGTCCAACCCGGCGGTCAGGGGGTGAACGATGGCGCTGTGAATCTGAAACAGGCTGGCGAGCTTTGCGCCGGGGGCAAGCGAGTCAGCGACCCGGCGGCGGTTCTCGGCCACCGCGTCGGGCAAGTCCCTGGAGCCTGGGCCGCAATTCAGGGATTCATAGATGCCGGTGGAGACGCCGCCGGCGCGGCTGAAAAAGCCATGCGCGAGGCCCGGCGATTTCAGGGCGTCGAATTGCTGGCTGTCCAGCGCCGTCACGGCCCAAAGCCCGCCATGCCGCTGACCGATGGCGGCGCGAAGGCCAGCACCTTGAACAGCCTGCCCATCTGGTCATTGCCGATCAGCCGTTCGACCGCGCCCAAGAGCTTCTGCGCTTCATCAGGATTGGCCTTCATCAACTGTTCGGCGCGTTCCACGATGCCGATATTGGCCAGGAACATCCCTTGGGTCAGCGGCCCGAACACGCTGGCGCCGCCGCGCCGGCCGGCTAGCGCCAAGGCGGCGAAATCCACATGGGCAGAGATATCGTCCTCGCCAGGCTCGGCCAAAGCTTCAGCAAAAAGATGTCCGCTTACCGCCTGCAGGGTTTCGGAAAAGCCGGCCGCTTCGCCATAGCCATAATCGATCATCAGCGCCGCGCCGCCTTTTGCAGTGATGATGCGGGCAATGTCTTCGGCCAAAGCGGTTGCGGCCGGCGAGGCTTCATAGACGCCGCCATCGGGCGCATCGGCGCGGTCGGCGGGAATAGCAGAGGACGGCACCGGCACCGGCGCCAGCGCAAAGGCCAGTTCGCCGTTCGCCGCCGTCACCATGCGCTCGCACCAGCCGCGTTCGGTCTTGACGTATTGGCGCAGCGGCAGGGCGTCGAAGAATTCGTTGGCGACCAGAAACAATGGCCGGTCGGTCAGGCTGTCATCGAACTGCGCCTGCCACGAGACATCCGCACCAAGACCGCGCAGCTTCTCAGCCTGGATTTCCTGTAGGGCGGGGCTGGCTTCCACCAGCACCACCTCCAGATCGGCGACAAAGTCGGGCGCCACCTGCGCCACACGCAATATGTCGGCCATCAAGGTGCCGCGCCCGGGCCCTAGTTCGACCAGGCGGGGATTTTTGGGCGCGCCTTGATCGGCCCAGGCCTGCACCAGCCACAGTCCGGCCATCTCGCCGAACATCTGGCTGATTTCCGGTGCGGTGGTGAAATCGCCCCCGGCGCCAAAGGGATCGCGGGTGGCGTAATAGCCTTGCTTGGGGTCCAGCAAGGCCATGGTCATGAACTGCGCCACCGATATCGGGCCTTGCGCCTCGATCAGTTCGGCGATGCGCGATTTCAGGCTCATGCGGCTTGTGGCTTGCGATAGGCGATCCAGAATAGCACGCCCGCGGCCAGCCACACCGGAATGGACAAGGCCATGCCCATGGAGACAGGGCCGATGAAGGAGGTGTCGGGCTCGCGGAAGAATTCGCAGATGAAGCGGAAGGTGCCATAGCCCAGGAAGAATAGTGCTGAGATAAGTCCGGGGCGCTCATTGGCGCGGAACACCCGAAGCGCGATCTGCAGAAGCACGAACAGCACCACGCCTTCCAGTGCGGCCTCGTAGAGCTGGCTTGGGTGGCGCGCGACCGGGCCGCCGCGGGGAAAGATCATCGCCCAAGCCACATTGGTTTCACGGCCCCAGAGTTCGCCGTTCACGAAATTGGCCAGCCGGCCGAAGAACAGACCGATGGGGGCGAAGGCGCAAGCCAGGTCGGCGATCGGCATCATCGCGAGCTTGCGGCGGCGGGCAAACAGCCACACCGCGATCACGACGCCCAGCAATCCGCCGTGGAAGGACATGCCGCCGTCCCAGGCAGAGATGATGCGCACGGGATCGGTGAGGAACCCTATCGGCAGTCCGTCGCAGAAGGGGGCATAGTCGGGTGTGACGCTGCACAGGACGGTGCCATAGATCAGCACCCAACCAAGCCGGCCGCCCAGAATTACGCCCAGGGTGGCCCACACCACCAGGTCGCCGATATCGTCTTCGGTGGCGGGCGGGCGGCCATTGAAGGGCGGATGGGCCCAAAGCCGCTTTTGGCGCAGCACCCGCACGATGCCCCACCAGGCCAGTACGATACCGGTGATATAGCTGAGGGAATACCAGCGGATTTCCAGCGGGCCCCAGATGTGCAGCAGCACTGGGTTTATGTGGGGAAAGGGCAGCAGGGCCTGGATCATAAGGGGGGCTAGTGTCCCGATTCCGAAATTCGCATGATCACTATATCGGGCTCCGCGCGAATTTCGGAATCGAAGGACACTAGCAACTTATTGATTCCTAGTGTCGTTTTGGTTTCGAAGTTCGCTTCCCGGGCTTGATATCATGACCGTGCGAACTTCGAAACCACGACACTAGGGGCCGGTGCTTCGCGGCTTGTGTCAAGTCGGTGTGCGGGCCTATAGGGAGCGACCGGCGCGACCAAACAAAAGGCCTCCCATGGCACAGACCGACAATCCGTTCCTGGACGGTATGGCGAAGGCCTTCACCGATGCCGCCGGCATGGCCCAGAGCGTGCGGACCGAGATCGACACCTTCATGCGCCAGCGGCTGGAACGGCTGGTGGCCGATATGGACTTTGTGCCGCGCGAGGAATTCGAGGCGGTCAAGGCGATGGCCGCCAAGGCCCGCGCCGAGAATGAAGTGCTGGCCGCCCGTGTGGCGGCTTTGGAATCCAAATCAGGCACTTAGGACTCTTTCGGGGCGCCCCCGGGGGACTCTTTCCTTGTGAATCTTCGAGCCTCTTCAAAGCTGTGGAATCTTTCCACGAGCCGGGGATGGGGACTCGGGGACTCTTGTTTTCTCAAAATCTTGTGCCAGTTTGGATCGCAGCTGCTTCGTTTAGTGGCCGACAAGCGCCTTGGAGTTGTTGCCCATGCCCATTACCCACCTGGACGACGAGCCGCTGGACGACCTGCACCCCCTGGACCTGCTGGAGCGGGCGGTCGAGGCCAATGGCTGGGCCTTTGAGCGTGCGGGCCGCGACGAGCTCAACCTGTCGGTGGCCGGCAAGTGGAGCGACCATCACTTTAACTTTTCCTGGCGGGAAGACCTGCAGTCCCTGCATCTGTCCAGCGCCTTCGACATGCGCATCAGCGAAGGCGTGCGCCGGCAGAATGTCGCGGACCTGTTGATGCTGGTGAACGCCAAGCTGTGGATCGGCCATTTCGACCTGTGGCCGCAGGACGGCACCATCATCTTCCGCCACGCCATGATCTTCCCGGATGCCGAAGCCAGCGCCGCCCAGTGCGAGGCGCTGCTCAATCTGGCGCTGGAAGCCTGCGAGCATTACTACCCGGCGTTCCAGTTCGTGCTGTGGGGCGGCAAGACGGCCGAAGACGCCATCGCCGCGGCGGTGCTGGAGTGCGCCGGCCAGGCGTGAGCATCCTTCTTGTCGGTGCTGGCAGAATGGGCGGCGCCCTGCTCAAGGGCTGGCTCAATCGCAACGTCAAATCCATCACGGTCGTTGAACCCAAGCCGTCGGCGGAGCTCGCCAAGCTGGCACGGGCAAAAAAGATCGCGCTGTTCGCCGCGCCGTCCGCGGTCAAACGCAAGCCGTCGGTTTGTGTGGTGGCGATCAAGCCGCAAGTTCTGAAAGGCGAAGCACAGGCGCTGGCCAGTTTCGCGCAATCCGGCGCGTTGATGATCTCCATCGCGGCGGGCACATCGGTTGCGGCGCTGACGGTGGCGTGGGGGAAAAAGGCGCGCATCATCCGCGCCATGCCCAACACGCCGGGCGCCATCGGCCACGGCATCACCGGCCTCTATGCCGCCAAAGGCGTGACCGCCTCGGACAAGAAGCGCGCGGTGTCGCTGCTGTCGGCGCTGGGCCAGACCGAATGGGTGGCGAAGGAAGCGCTGATCAACAGCGTCACGGCGGTGTCGGGTTCCGGCCCTGCCTATCTGTTCCTGATGGCGGAAGTGCTGACCGAAGCGGGTGTGGCCGAAGGCCTGCCGCGCGCCCAGGCCGAGGCATTCGCCCGCGCCACGGTGGCCGGTGCTGGCGCTTTGCTGGCGGCGGACAACTCGCCGGCCTCTGCCTTGCGTGAAGCGGTCACCAGCCCCGGCGGCACCACCGCGGCGGCGCTGGCGGTGCTGATGGCCGATGACGGGTTGGCCCAGCTGATGAAGCGGGCTGTGCGCGCCGCGAAAAAGCGCGCGGAAGAGCTGGGTTGATCTTTCCCTCTGTCACTTTGTCATGCCCGCGCGAGCGGGCATCCAACTTTGACTGGTCTGGATTCCCGCTTGCGCGAGGATGACAATGGATTTGGATTAAACCGGCAACCGCACCGTCGCCTTCAACCCGCCCATCGCGCTCTTGTCCAGTGCGATATCTCCGCCATGCGCGCGGGCGATATCGCGGGCGATGGCCAGGCCCAGGCCAGAACCACCGCTTTGCAGATTGCGGCCCTGATCCAGGCGGTGAAATGGCCGAAAAGCTTCCTCGCGGCGCGCTTCGGGGATGCCGGGGCCATTGTCTTCGACCGCGATCTCCACCAGCCGTTCATCCTGGGTCAGGTGGACTGCCACGCGCGAGCCATGCTTCAGCGCATTGTCCACGAGATTGGTCAGCACCCGGCGAAGCCCCGCGCGCTTGACGCTGACCATCACATGCGCCGGCGCGGTGACGGCGACATCCTCACGCTGGCGCGCCTTGGCACAGGCCTGGGTGGTGTCGCGCACCAGTTCGCTGAGATCGGTGTTTTCTGATTCCTCGCCGCCCTCGCCGCGGGCGAAGGCCAGATATTCATCCAGCATATGCTCCATCTCGGCGATGTCGGCACGCATGGGTTCGATGTCGTTCGGGGCAGCATGCCCCTCACCATCGGGCAGCATGGCCAGCGCCAGCCGGAGCCGGGTCAGCGGTGTCTTGAGGTCATGGCTCACCCCCGCCAGCATCTCGGTGCGCTGGCTGATGTGGCGCTCGATGCGTTCACGCATGGTGATGAAGGCCTGGGCGGCGCGGCGCACCTCGGTGGCGCCATAAGGCTTGAAATCGGGCACGGCGCGGCCCTTGCCGAAACTGTCGGCGGCGCGCGCCAGCCGTTCGATCGGCCGGACCTGGTTGAGCAGGAAAATGATGGCGATGATGGTCAGGATAGACGCCGATCCCACCATCCAGAGGATGAAGAGGTCGGGCTTGGAGACGGTCACACGCTCGCGTGGCACCAGCACCGCCAGCACCCCGTCATGCACATCGACCTTGATCTCAAAGTCATCGCCCATGCGCGTGGCGCTGAAATCGCGGTCCGGGCCGATGCGCTGCTCCAGAATGTCGTCCAGCGCGATTTCGATATTGCTGGTGAGCCGGCCCTGATGGGGCGGAAGGTTCTGGCCCGGCAGGAAGCGGATCTGGTAATTGAGCTGGCGCGCCGCAAGCGCCCGCAGGCGCTCGCGGTCAGGGCTGTGATTATTGTCTTCCAGCGCCACCAGCATCGCCATGTCGGCGGCGACATCGCGCGCCAGCCTGCGTGTGGTGGTATCGACGTCGCGTTCGAAAAAGACATAGGTGATGATCGCCAGTAGCAGCACGATGGGCGCAACGATGATGATCAGCGAGCGCCAGAAAAGACCCCGCGGCAGAAAGCGCTTGAGGGTCAGTCCCTCACCCACGGCCCACCTCAACCACGGTCAGGGACCAGCATATAGCCAACGCCCCGAACCGTTTGCAGATAGAGCGGCAGCTTGGGATCTTCCTCGATCTTGCGGCGCAGGCGCGTCACCTGCACGTCGATGGAACGTTCCAGTGCCACATTCAGCCGCTTGCACAATTCGTTGCGCGAAAAGGGGCGCCCCGCGTGGGTGGCAAAGAGCTGCAGCAGGGCGGCTTCGGCGCCGGTGAGTTTCACCGGCTTGCCCGCGCGCACCAGCCGCGAGGTGGAAGGATCAAACACCGCTTCGCCCATGTGCAGCGGTCCCGCGCTGGGGCTTTCCGCCGGCGCGGCACGGCGCAGGAGCGAATTGACCCGCAGCAGCAATTCGCGCGGCTCGAACGGTTTGGGCAGATAATCGTCGGCGCCGAGTTCCAGGCCGGCGATGCGGTCGGCCGGATCGCCCCGGGCGGTCAGCATCAGGATGGGGATGGCGGATTCCTTGCGCACACTCTGGGTCAGATCCAGGCCGGATTCGCCGGGCATCATCACGTCCAGGATCAACAGGTCGAATTCCATGCTTTTCATCAGGGCGCGCGCCTCGGCCGCACCCGGCGCCGCACTTACCCGATAGCCATTGCTGGAGAGATAGCGCTGCAACAAAGCACGCAAACGCTCGTCGTCATCGACCACCAACAGGTGCGGTTCGCCCGCCAAACTCATGGCTGCCATGCCCGGCGGGGGGGCGAAAAAGCCCTTGCCGCCCTTGCGGTTTTCGCGTCGGCCATGCTGCAATACATGGCAGAAAAACTAGGCCCTCCCAGTGAGGCGGGCAAGCCCGGCAGGACAGCAGGATGGCAGACGTGATCCCTTTCGACCAGCGCGATGGCTCGCTTTGGTATGACGGCAAACTGGTGCCCTGGAAGGACGCCAAGACCCATGTGCTGACCCATGGCCTGCATTATGGGTCCTGCGTGTTCGAGGGCCAGCGCATCTATGGCGGCAAGGTCTACAAGCTGCAGGAGCATACCGACCGGCTGTTCCGCTCGGCCGAGACCCTGGGCATGAAGATCCCCTTCACCAAGGATGAGATCAACCAGGCCTGCATCGACGCGGCCGCGGTCCAGAACATCAAGGACGGCTATTTGCGCCCTGTCGCGTTCCGCGGCAGCGAGATGATGGCGGTGTCGGCGCAATCCACCACCATCCATGTCGCTGTCGCCTGCTGGCCCTGGCCGTCCTATTTCAGCCCGGCGGAAAAGCTCAAGGGTATCCGGCTGGATATCGCGCGCTATCGCCGGCCCGCGCCCGATACCGCGCCGGTACACGCCAAGGCCGCCGGTCTTTACATGATCTGCACCATCTCCAAGCATGAGGCCGAGGCCAAGGGTTATGCCGATGCGCTGATGTTCGACTATCGCGGCTATGTCGCGGAAGCCACCGGCGCCAATGTCTTCTTCGTGCAGGAAGGTGTGTTGCACACGCCCACGCCGGATTGTTTTCTCAATGGATTGACCCGCCAGTCGGTGATCGCCATCGCCAAGGCGCGCGGCGTCAAGGTGGTGGAACGGCATATCGAGCCGGACGAGATGAAGGATTTCAGCGAATGCTTCCTCACCGGTTCGGCGGCGGAAGTGACGCCGGTGTCGGAGATCGGGCCTTATCGCTTCAAGCCCGGCACGCTGACCGAGACGCTGATGAACGCCTATGCCGATGAAGTGCGCGGCGTCGCGACGGTTTCGGCTTAGGCGAGATCCGGAGCAGTTATCCGCTATTGCGGCGGCGCTACGCTGTCGCTAGCCGCCCAAATGATCAGCGCCGCGCTCGCCAGCAGCAGGACGATACCGGCTGCCTCGCGCGCCGTCGTCTTCTGACGGAAGACAAAGCGCGTCACCCCTTGCGCGAACAGCACTTCGACCAGCGCCAGGGTGCGCACACTGGCGGCGCTGGCGAGCGCAAAGGCCAGGAACCAGAATTCCGATGCCGCCGCGCCGGCAAAGCCCGCCAACAGGCTCGGCCGCCACAGCGCGGCAATGGCCTTCAAGGTGCCGCGCTTGAACAGCAGCAACCAGGCCAGCAGCAACACGGTTTGAAGGGTCAGCCCCGCCGCCAGGGAAAAAGTCGCTGCCAGCACAAAGCTCGCCTGATGCAGCGACAGAATGGCGCCGCGATAGCCGATGGCGGACGCCGCGAACAAAGCGGCTGACGACAGGCCCAGAAGCGCGGGCTTCATGCCACCGGTCAGCGCTTGCGGTTTGACCGAAATCAGCGCCACACCCGCCAGCGCCACCATGATCGCCAGCGCCATGGCCGCGGTCAGCGGATCGCCCAGGAACGTCAGGCCCATAAGCGCCACCAGCACCGGCTCTGTCTTCAGGTAAGCCACCGTGACGACAAAGGAGCGCTGCTCCATGGTCATCAGCATCAGGGCGGTGCCGCCAATCTGGGTTGCCGCGCCCAGCAAGGTCCAGAGCGCGAAATCGGTATCCATGGCGGGCCACGCCGCATGGGTCGCCGCCAGCACGGCGGCCAGGAATACCAGCGCGAAGGGAAAGCCGAACAGGAAGCGCACCAAGGTGGCGCCCAGTGCGCCCAATCTGGGTGTCAGCTCGCGCTGCATGGCGTTGCGCGCGGTCTGGCCCGCCGCACCCAGCAAGGTGAAAATGACCCAGAGAAAATTCAAGGGATCATGCTATTTCGCGGATCCGCGTGGGTTCGGGCGGCGTAGGGCCCGGGCGCAGATAGGCCACGCCGTTCTTGAAATAGATCACGCCGGTATAGACGGTCAGCGCGGCCGCCACCCAGAGCAGCAGATAGGCGATGCCGGTGTATGTCTTACCCGGCAAATCAGGCGCATATTCATTCACCAACGGCGTCAGGATCATGGCGCCGATGGCGATCATCTGCACCGCGGTCTTGAACTTGGCGACATTGGTGACCGGCACACTGACCTTGGTGCCGGCCAGGAACTCACGCAGGCCCGAGACCAGGATCTCGCGCGACAGGATGATCAGGGCGGGCACCAGCCGAAGCAGACTGAAGGCGGTGTCACCGGTGGCCGGGTTGACGCGGCGGAAAGTACCTTCGGCCACCAGCATCATCAGGGCCACCGCCACCAACACCTTGTCGGCGATGGGGTCTAGCATGCGGCCGAAATCCGAGCCCGCTTTCAGCTTCCTGGCGGCGAAGCCGTCCAACCAGTCGCTGACGCCGGCCAGCGCGAAAACAACAAAGGCAGCCAGTCGCGCTGCATCGCCGGGAAGGACATAGGCAACCACAAAGACCGGCACCAGCAGGATGCGCATGATGGTCAGGGCGTTGGGCAGGGCGAACATCAGACCAGCTTAGAACCCCTCACCCGGCAAATCATCCGGTCGGGTGAAAGAAATCGAAGATTTTCTTGGCCAGTGTCGCGCTTACCCCATTCACAGCCGACAGGTCGGCCAGGCTGGCTCCGGCCACGGCCCGGGCGGAGCCGAAATGCTGCAGCAGGGCGCGCTTCCTGCCGGCGCCCACGCCGGCGATCTCGTCCAGCGGATTGGCGCCGATGGCGGCGCTGCGCTTCTTGCGATGCCCGCCGATGACGAAACGGTGCGCTTCGTCACGCAACCGTTGCAAGTAATAGAGAACCGGGCTTTTGAGATCGAGGCGGAAGGGCTCCTTGCCGGGCAGGTAGAAATGCTCGCGGCCGGCGTCGCGGTCGGGGCCCTTGGAGATGCCCACCAGCGCCACGTCCTCCACGCCCAGATCGGCGAAAACCTGGCAGGCGATGGAAAGCTGGCCGGGTCCGCCGTCGATCAAGACCAGGTCGGGACGCTTCCATTTGCCATTGTCCGGCCCGGAATCGGATGAGTCCGCTTCCTCTTTCATCATGCGGGCGAAGCGGCGGGTCAGCACCTCGCGCATCATGGCGTAATCGTCGCCGGGGGTGAGTTCTTCGGCCTTGATGTTGAACTTGCGGTACTGCGCCTTCTCGAAGCCTTCCGGGCTCGCGACGATGAAGGCGCCCAGGGCATGGGCGCCCTGGATGTGGGAATTGTCATAGACCTCGATACGCCGTGGCGGCTGTTCCAGGCCGAAGACATCGGCCACGCCTTCCAGCAACTGGGTCTGGGCGCTGTTCTCTGCCAGCCGCCGGCCCAGCTGTTCGCGGGCGTTGGTCAGGGCGCGTTCCATGATCTCGCGCTTCTCGCCGCGCTGAGGCGTGGAGATTTCCACTTTGTGTTCGGCGCGCAGGGCCAGCGCCTCGGCCAGCAGATCGGCGCCAGCCAGTTCCTCGCTGGACAGGATCAGTTTTGGGGCCGTGCGTTCATCATAGAACTGGCCGACAAAGCTCTCCAGCACCTCGGCGAGTGGCAGATCACTGGCATGGCGGGGAAAATAGGGCCGGTTGCCCCAGTTCTGACCCGCGCGGAAGAAAAACACCTGAATGCAGGTGTGCCCGCCTTCGCTATAGGCGGCAAAGAGATCGGCTTCCTCGAAGGTGGACGGATTGACGCCCTGCGACGCCTGGATATGGCTCATGGCGCGCAGTCGGTCGCGCAGCTTGGCGGCGGCTTCGAAATCCATGGCGTCGGAGGCCTTGGTCATCTCGGCCTTCAGTTCGGTCTGAACGGCCTGGCTTTTGCCGCGCAGGAAGTCTTCGGCTTCCTCGACCAGCGCGTTGTAACCGGCCAGATCGATGCGGTTCACGCAAGGTGCGCTGCAGCGCTTGATCTGGAACAGCAGGCACGGCCGGGTGCGGCTCTCGAATATTGAATCCGAACAGGAGCGCAGCAGGAAGGCGCGCTGCAGGGTGTTGAGGGTGCGGTTGACGGCCCCGGCCGAGGCAAAGGGCCCGAAATAGACGCCCTTGGCGGTCTTGGCGCCGCGATGTTTCAACAACTGGGGGAAGGGATGGTCCTCGCGCAGCAGGATATTGGGAAAGCTCTTGTCGTCGCGATAGCTGACATTGTAGCGGGGCTTCAACCGCTTGATCAGGTTGGATTCCAGCAGCAGTGCTTCGCTCTCGGACTCGGTGGTGAGAAACAGCATTTCGGCCGTTTCAGCGATCATGCGGCTGATGCGCTCGTTATGGTTGCCACGCAGGGCATAGGAGGTGACGCGCTTCTTCAGGCTCTTGGCCTTGCCGACATAGAGCACGTCGCCCGCCGCATTCAGCATGCGGTAGACGCCGGGCGCGTCGGGCAGCGTCTTGAGATAGGCGGCGATGCGGTCGGCGCCCTTGAGCGGCGCCTCTGGGGAATCCATGGCCCCTATATATTAGCGCGTGCGTTCTATTTCTATGCCGACGCTTTCGGCGGAGGTCAGGGCTTCCAGTTTCTCAACCCTGATGCGGACGGTGCGAACCCGCGCATCCTCGAAACAGGCCGCCGCGATGCGTTCGGCCAGGGTTTCCGCCAGCCGGACATGGCCCTCGGCGATGATGGCGCGGATGCGCTTTTCGATGATGTGATAGTCCACCACGTTTTCCAGCATATCCTTGGCATCGGCGAAGTCGTCGGTGGCGAGGTCGACATTGATGCGCACCGGCTGGGTGCGGCCTTCCTCCTGGCGGTAGACGCCGATATGGGCCGGCAGTTCCAGGTTGCGGATGAAGACATGGCGGCTGCCGCTGGTGGCGCTGGCAAAACGCGGCGGTTCGATCTTGCTCATTCGTGCACCTGCACGTCGGGGGTCTGCCAGATCAGATGCTGGCCGCCATCCACCGCCAGCATCTGGCCGGTGACGGCCTGCGCTGCCAGAAGATAGCGCACGGCCTGGCAGATATCGGCCGGATCGGCGCCGCGCTTCAGGATGGTGGCGTCGCGCTGGCGGGAGAAATCCGCTTCCGACTGGCGCGGATTGCGCAAGGTGGGGCCCGGCCCCACCGCATTGACGCGAATGCGCGGCCCCATGCCTTGCGCCAGGGTGGTGGTCAGCCAATAGAGCCCCGCCTTGCTGACGCTGTAGGACAAAAATTGCGGCGTCGGCTTCAGCACCCGCTGGTCGACGATGTTGATGATATTGCCGCGTTCGCTTTCCGGAAGCTGCTTGGCAAACATCTGCGACAGCAACAGAGGCGCGCGCAGATTGGTCTCGATGTGGTCGTCCCAGGTCTTGCGGGTGGCGCTTTGCCAGTCGTCATTCTCGAACAGGGATGCCGAATTGATCAGCGCCGTCAGCGGACCCAGTTCCTTTGCGGCGCGGTCCAGCAGCGCCGCGGTCTCGGCTTCCTTGGACAGATCGCATTTCAACGCCGCGGCTTCGGTGCCAAAGGCACGCACCGCCTGGGCGACACCATCGGCGTCTTCCTCCGAACCGTGATAGTGGATCGCCACGTTCCAGCCGTCGCTTGCCAGATCCAGGGCGATGGCGCGGCCCAGCCTTTTGGCTGCGCCTGTGACAAGAACGGTCTTAATCATTTCGGTCAGTGATATCCGGTATCGGCGCGCACCTTGCCCCGGAACACCCAGTAAGACCAGCCGGTATAGACCAGGATCACCGGCAGCAGGAACAGGGTGCCAACCCCCAGGAATATCTGGGTGTCGGGTGAGGATGCGGCCTGCCACAGCGAATAATGATGCGGCACGATCATGGGAAACAGGCTGATGGCGATGCCCAGATACGACAGGCAGAACAGCAGCACGGCATAGACGAAGGGCCGAAGTTCCGATTTGGGGTTGGCGATGGCGCGCCATTCCAGCAACCCGAACAGTGCGGTCAGCACCGGCACGGGCGCAAGAAAGGCGATGTTGGGCCAGGAGAACCAGCGATGCGCGATGTCGGGATCCACCAGCGGCGTCCACAGGCTGACGATGCCCACGGCGGCCAGGGTGCCCAGAAAACAACGCCGCGCGTGTTTGCGCGCGCTTTTCTGCAATGCGCCTTCGGTTTTCAGGATCAGCCAGCCCGATCCCAGCAGGCCATAACCGAACAGAAGGGCGATGCCGGTGAACAGCGAGAAGGGCGTGAAGCAATCAAAGCTGCCACCGCTGAAATGCCGCCCGTCCACCTGAAAGCCTTGGATGAAGGCGCCCAGCACCACGCCTTGGGCAAAGGTGGCGATGGCCGAGCCATAGCCGAAAGCATGATCCCAGAAGGTGCGATGCGCGGCATCGCGGAAACGGAACTCGAATGCCACGCCGCGGAAGATCAGCGCCAGCAGCATCACCAGAATCGGGAAATAAACCGCCGGCAGGATGATGGCGAAGGCAAGCGGAAAGGCCGCCAGCAGACCGATGCCACCCAGCACCAGCCAGGTCTCATTGCCGTCCCAGATCGGCGCGATGGAATTCATCAGCAGATTGCGGTCGGCCGTCGTGTGCGCGAAATTGTAGAGAATGCCGACGCCCAGATCGAAGCCGTCCAGCAGCACATAAAAGAACACCGCCAATCCCAGGATCAGCGTCCACATCGGCACGAAGTCGAAGATGATCATGGCGCAGGCACCGGCTTGACCGGCGCGGAGGGGCGGCCCGCGCCCACGGGAGCCGCTTCTTCGGCAGAGACGCCGCTGCGCACGATGCGCAGCACAAACCACAGGCCGGTGGGGAACATGATGCAATAGACCGCGATATAGCCCGCCAGCGACAGCAGCACATCAAAGCCGGTCAATGACGGCGTCACCGACTGGGCGGTGCGCATCAGGCCGTAAACGGTCCAGGGCTGGCGGCCGACTTCGGTGGTGGTCCAGCCGGCGACCACGGCGATGAAGCCCAGCGGCGTGGACCACATCAGCGCTTTCAGAAACCAGATCGTGTTGTACAGCTTGCGGCGCAGCCGCAGCCACAAGCTCAACACGACCAGCGCCAGCATCAGCAGGCCGACCCCCACCATGATGCGGAAGGCGAAGAAGGGAATGATCACCGGGGCGCGGTCTTCGCGCGGAAAATCCTTCAGTCCCGGCACCACGCCATTGAGGTCATGGGTCAGGATCAGGCTCCCAAGCAGCGGCACTTCGATGGCATTGCGGTTGGTCTCGGCCTGCTGGTCGGGAACGGCGAACAAAGTCAGCGGTGCGCGTGCTTCCCGGTTCCAGTGCGCCTCGATGGCGGCCAGCTTGGCGGGCTGGTAGTGCAGGGTATTGAGGCCCTGCAAGTCCCCGAAGAAAATCTGCAACGGCACCAGCACTGTCAAAAGCCACAAGGTCATGGACAGCATCAGCGTTGCTTCTTCGCGCGACTTTCCTTTCCACAGCAGGGCGGCGGCCACGCCCAGCACGACAAAACCGGTGGTGACATAGAAGCCCGCCACCGTATGCATGAAACGATAGGGAAATGAGGCGCTGAAAACGATCTGGCTCCAGCTGGTGGGATAGAATATCCCATTGACGATCTTGTAACCGCCCGGCGTCTGCATCCAGCTGTTGGTCACCAGGATCCAGAAAGTCGAAAGCAGCGTGCCGGCCGCCACCAGCATGGCGGAAGCGCAATGCGCCCAGCGCGGCACCAGATGACGCCCGAACAGCATCACGCCCAGAAAGCCCGCTTCCAGTGTGAAAGCGGTCAGACCCTCATAGGCCAGCATGGGCGAGATGATATTGGCGGTGGCGTCGGAGAAACGGCTCCAGTTGGTGCCGAATTGAAACGGCATCACCACGCCCGACACCACGCCCATGCCGAAGGCAACCGCGAAGATACGGGTCCAGAAGCCGGAGATGCGGAACCAGATCTCTTTGCCGGTGACGAACCAGATGCCTTCCAGCAGGGCAATATAAGAGGCAAGCCCTACAGTCAGCGCTGGCAGCAAAATGTGCCAGGCGACAACCCAGGCGAATTGCAATCGCGACAGGACAAGCGGGTCCAGCGTCATGGCCGGACTTTACCGCTTCTCAGGTGATGAAGCCCACGCGGCGCTTCACCTCATCCATGACGGGTGTGGCGATGCTGCGGGCGCTCAGTGCGCCCTGCCTGAGAATGCGGTCGATTTCGCCCCTGTCGGCCAGAAGACTGCGCATCTTCTGGTTGATCGGTTCCAGTTTCGCCACAGTCAGGTCGGCCAGCGCGGTCTTGAAACCGGAGAATTGCTGACCGGCAAACTGGGCGATCACCGTGTCGCGGTCCTGGTCGGCCAGGGCGGCATAGATGTTGATCAGGTTTTCGGCCTCGGGCCGGTCTTTCAGCTCGTCCTTGGAGGCGGGCAGGGGATGGGGATCGGTCTTGGCGCGCTTGATCTTGTTGGCGACGGCGTCCGCATCATCGGTCAGATTGATGCGGCTCATGTCGCTTTCATCCGACTTGGACATTTTCTTGGTGCCGTCGCGCAGGCTCATTACCCGTGTCGCCGTACCCGTGATCACCGGTTCGGGCAGGGGGAAGAAATCCGGCGCGTCGAAGTCGTTGTTGAACTTCTGGGCGATGTCGCGCGCCAGTTCCAGATGCTGCTTCTGGTCCTCGCCCACCGGCACATGGGTCGCCTTGTAGACCAGGATGTCGGCCGCCATCAGCACGGGATAGGTGTAAAGCCCGACGCTGGCGCGTTCCTTGTGCTTGCCCGACTTTTCCTTGAACTGGGTCATGCGATCCATCCAGCCCAGCCGGGCCACGCAGTTCAGCACCCAGGCCAGCTCGGCATGCTCAGGCACCTGGCCCTGATTGAAGATCGGTGAGCGTTTGGGATCGACGCCGGCCGCGATATAGGCGGCGGTGACTTCGCGCGTCGCCTGGCTCAGCTCGGCCGGCTTGCCATAGCCCACATCCTGGGTGATGGCGTGCATGTCCACCACACAGAACAGGCAGGGCATCTGTTCCTGCAGGCGCACCCAGTTTTTCAGCGCGCCCAGATAATTGCCCAGATGCAGCGTGTTGGTGGGCTGCATGCCCGAAAGAACGAGAGGGGTATGAGTCATGGGGTCTCAAGTAGCGAAGCGATAGACCAAAAGATGGCCGGTTATGCCTTGGCGGGCGCGGTGGCTTCAAGGGGTGCGGGTGAAAGCGCCGCCATCAGCCGCTGCTCCACGGCCTCAAGCCGCGCCGGATGCACGATCTTGTGGCCAAAGCCGTCGCGCACATAGAAGACGTCTATCGCTCGCTCGCCATAGGTCGCCACCATGGAGGTGGAGATGGAAAGCCCGGCCTCGAAGAACGCCTGGGTGATGTCATAGAGCAGGCCGGGCCGGTCCAGGCATTCCACCTCGATCACGGTGGCAATGCGCGAGGCCTCATTGTCGAAATGGATTTTGGGCCGGATGCTGAACGCGCTGGCGCGGCTGCGGAACACCTTGCGGGCCAGCTCGCGGCGCGGGCGGATCTCGCCGCGCAGGGTCTTTTCGATGGTCTGGCGCAGGCGGCCCAGCCGCTCGGAATCGCTGAAGGCCTCGCCCTCAGCGTCCTGCACCGAAAACACGTCCAGCGCGAAACCGTCGGAGGTGGTGAAGGCCTTGGCGTCCACGATCGAGCCCCCCGCCATGGCGATGGCGCCGGCGAATTGCGAGAACAGCCCGGCATTGTCCGGGGTGTAGAGAATGATCTCGGTGATGGCGCGGAAGGCATTAGTGCTGGTCTCCAGCACCAGGAGCTGCCGTTCGGCATCGGCCTTCGCCGTCAGCCGGGCATGGCGTTCCAGTTCCTCGGGTTCGAACGCCAGCCAGTAATTGTCGTAATGACGGCCCATTTCCCGCTGGCGCTGGGCGGGCGTGAAGTCGCCCAGCCGTTCTTCCAAGCCTGCCTTGGCGGCGGCGACGCGGTTGGACCGTGACGGCACCTGGTCGCCGCCCATCATCATGTTCTCGGCCGCATAATAAAGCTCGCGCAGCAGCTGGCCCTTCCAGCCGTTCCACACCCCGGGCCCCACGGCACGAATGTCGGCGACGGTCAGCACCAGCAGCAGGCGCAGCATCTCCGGCGACTGCACCATGTCGACGAAATCGCGCACCGTCTTGGGATCGGAGACATCGCGGCGCTGGGCGGTGTCGCTCATCACCAGATGGTTCTTGACCAGCCAGGCGACGGCGGCGGTGTCGTTGGCCGACAGACCCAGGCGCGGACACAGGCTCTGGGCGATCGCCGCGCCGACATCGCTGTGATCGCCGGGCAGGCCCTTGGCCACATCATGCAGCAGGATGGCGCAGTACAATGCATTGCGCGACTGGATGCGCTTGACGATCTCGCTGGAGACAGGACTTTCCGTCTTCAGGTCGCCGCGCTCGATGGCCGCCACATTGCCCACGGCGCGGATCAGATGCTCGTCCACCGTATAGTGGTGATACATGTTGAACTGCATCAGCCCCACGGCATGGCCGAATTCCGGAATGAAGCGGCCCAGCACGCCGGCCTCGTTCATCAGGCGCAGCGCCCGTTCCGGATCGTGGCGCGAGGTCAGCACTTCCAGAAAGGCCTGGTTGGCGCGGGCATTACCCCGCACCTCGTCGGTGATCAGGTCCAGCGAGCGGGTGACGGTGCGCAGCGCATGGGGATGGATGTCCACGCCCTTGCTGTCGGCGATATGGAACAGCCGCAGGATATTGGCCGGGTCGGCGCGGAAGATGGCGGGATCGACATTCAGCCGGCCATTCTCGACATAGAAATCATCATTGGGGCTGCGCGGCTTCAAGAACCCCGGCAGCATGCGCGACAGCGAAGGACGCGGCTTCCTGTGCTGTTCCTCAAGTGCTGCGCAGAAGATGCGGGTCAGATCGCCCACATCCTTGGCCACCAGGAAGTAGGCGCGCATGAAGGCTTCCACCGCCCGGCGCGGCTTTTCCGGGTTCACATAGCCCAGTTCGGTTGCCAGCCCCGGCTGCACATCGAAGCTCAGCCGCTCTTCGGCGCGGCCGAGCAGGTAATGCAGGTGCACGCGCACATTCCACAGAAAGGCTTCCGCCTTCTGGAAGGTCTTGTATTCGTCGCGGGTGAAGACGCCATGCTCGACCAGATCGGCGGCATCGTCGACGTGATAGAGATACTTGCCGATCCAGTAGAGGGTCTGCAGGTCGCGCAGGCCGCCCTTGCCTTCCTTGATGTTGGGCTCGACCAGATAGCGGCTTTCGCCCTGGCGCCCATGGCGCAGGCTGCGCTCGGTCAGCTTGGCTTCGACAAAGTCACGGCCGTTTCCGGTGGCGACCTCGTTCCAGAATTTCTTGCGCAGCTCTTCGTAAAGCCCCTTGTCGCCCCAGATGAAGCGCGTCTCCAGGATCGCGGTGCGGATGGTGATGTCCAGCTTGGCCAGGCGCACGCTCTCGGCCAGGCTGCGGGTGGCGTGGCCGACCTTCAGCCCCAGATCCCACAGCATGTAGAGAATGAATTCGATGACGCTTTCGCCCCAGGGGGTCTGCTTGAAGGGGCGCAGGAACAGAAGATCGATGTCCGATCCCGGCGCCAGCTCGCCGCGGCCATAGCCGCCGGTCGCCACCACCGCGATGCGTTCGGCGCTGGACGGGTTCTGGGCGTAATAGACGTGCTTGGTGGCGAAGTCGTAGATCACCTGGATGATGGTGTCCTGCAACAGCGACAGGGCGCGGGCCGCGGCCAGGCCGGGCAGGCCTTCCTTCTGGACGGCGTATTTCACCTTCTCGCGGCCTTCCAGGAAGGCGGCCTTGATCAGGATCAGGCCCGATTTGCGCAGGGTGCCGGGATCGCCGGTCTCTTTCGCCAGCGCGGTCAGGGCATGGCGCAGGGCATCGGCCTCGATCAGGTCGCGCAGGGCCAGCGATTGCGGCTTTTCCAATCCCATGGGGTCCGCAATATCATGGCGGTTCCGGGCTTACCACCCGCCCGCCCGGCCTTTGGGTTAATGCGGTTTTTTGCGCCGCGCTTTGGGCCCGGCGGTGCGCATCACCACGCCACAGGCGATGCGGTCGCCGGCATTGCCCAGGGGCTGGGTGCGGTAATCGTCGGCCCGGGCATCGACGATGATGGCGACCCCGTCGCGGTCGAAGATCGAGCGCTTGCCATTGCCCAGCCCGAAGCCGTTGGCCAGCACTGGCATGCAGATGGCCGTCGGCGCCGGCGAACTGGTTGGGCAGGTCGCCGGCCTCCGGGCCGCCTTCGGCCAGATAGCCATGCTGCTTGCCGGGGATCAGGGTCAGGATCGGCCCGGCCGCGGTGAAGCCGGTTTTGGGATCGCAATTGCCCGATGTGTGCAGATGGATGGCATGCGCGCCCGGCGGCAGATCGTGCAGATCGAAGGTGACCAGCACGCCGCGATTGACGGCGGCGAAGTCCACGCTGCCGACCGGCTTGCCTTCCAGGTTCTTCAGATGGGCGATGGCATGGGCCTTCTGCGCGGCATCAGCCGGGGCGGCCAGCGCCAGCAGGACTGCTGCAATGCAATGAAATTTTCTCATGCGCCCCCCAAGCGCTCCTACAAAGACCGCCACATTGCCACGGAACCGGAGGAACCCGAAAGCCGTCCGCGCTTTGTGCAAGGGGGAGTGCGAAGGGAATAGGGAGATTTCAGAATGCGCCTTTTCCTGATCAGCACCATCACCGCTTTTTCCGTGGTTGCGGCCTTCACCGCCACCCGCGCGCTCGCGGTGCAGGACACGCCCACCAGCATCAACGGGGTCGATACGGTTTGCACCGGCGTCGGCTCGGCCAAGGATGATCCGCGCTGGAAGGACTATCCGGTCAAGATCGTGCTGGCCACGGCCGGTGGCGCCGATCTGGCCAATGCGCATATCAGCCTGAGCAAGGGCGGCCAGCCGCTGGTCGAAACCGATTGCGACGCGCCCTGGATCTTGTTCAAGGCGCCACCCGGCAAATACACCGCGACCGCGACCCTGATCGGCGGCAGCGGCCAGAGCCACAGCGCGACCTTCACCAGCGGCAGCGCGCAGAAGGAAATAACCATCACCTTCAAGGCGAATTCCGGCCCGCCCTCGGTGTCAGACACTCGCCCCGCGGCGAGCGCGAGCCCGTAGCGGCCGCTAGCGGCGCGACGAAATAAAAAGGGCCGGCGGATTTCTCCGTCGGCCCTTTGTTATTCGCGAAACTTCGAAACCGTTAGACGGCCTTCAGGTTCGCAGCCTTGGCGCCACGGGCGTCCGGCACGATGTCGAACGAGACCTTCTGGCCTTCGTTCAGCGAGCGCAGACCCGCCGCTTCCACAGCGGTGGCGTGGACGAACACGTCCTTGCCGCCGCCTTCCGGCGCGATGAAGCCAAAGCCCTTGGAGGTGTTGAAGAATTTCACGGTTCCGATAGTCATGTAACAGTTCCTGCAAAGATTTCCGCGACGGCGGAATGCCGGTACGGAACGAGGGGTTTCGGAGTTGCAGGGAAGGAAGTTCAACCGTCGTCCAGGCGCGCACTCAAGGCGGGCAGGGATAGTCTAGGTGCGCTTCTCTGTAACGGGCCGTAACTCCTACGTGGGCGCGACAATACGCCCCCGGCCTGGGGTTGGCAACGGGTGAGCCGCGACCGCTCCGAGGCCGGAATGCGTACCAATGCGGAACGGATACACGCACCGCGTGCTGACAATTACTCATGCTGCGGATTTCGCGTGGGTTCCCGGGTGCTGTTGCGGCGTCTGGAGCGTAACCTTATCCCGGAGGACCGCCATGAAAATAACCATCTATCATAATCCGAACTGCTCGAACTCGCGCAAGGCGCTGGAGATCATCCGCGCCCACGGCACCGAGCCGCACATCATCGAATATCTGAAGTCGCCGCTCACCCCCAACGAACTGCGCCACCTGATCCATGACCAGATGAAGGCGCGGGTGACGGACGTCATCCGCAACAACGAGCCGGTCTATGCCGAGATGGAATTGGCGGGCCGCGACGACGACTGCCTGCTGGCGGCGATGAGCGCCCACCCGATCCTGATGAACCGGCCGATTGTCGTCACGCCGAATGGTGCCAAGCTGTGCCGGCCGGGGGAGACGGTCGAAAGTCTTCTTTGACGCGAACGCTATTTCGTCGAGATGATATCAATCTCGCCAAAAGGCTCGGGTGCTTCGACGATATCGCCAGGGTGGGCGCCGAGGATTGCCTGTGCCAGAGGTGAGCGGAAGCTGATCAGGCCCTTGGCCGCGTCGGCTTCGTCGACACCGACAATGCGGAACGTCTGAGTGCGGCCCTTGCGGGCGATGGTGACGGCCGAGCCGAAGGCCACGGTGCCGTCGGTGGATGGTGCGACGACCTCGGCGTTGTTTTTGCGGATTTCCCAATAGCGCAGGTCGCGCGCCAGGGTCTCGCGCAGCAGCACATTGGTCTCGGTCTTCATGCTGGCTTCGATACGGGCGATATGGGTTTCGATCTGGGCCAGGCCCTCAGGCGTGACCAGGTTGGGGCCGTCTTCCACCATGCGTTCCGGTGGGGCGGCGGATTCTGCTGTTTCCTTGACGAAGGCGCGAGACATGGTCCGATCCTAACACTACCTGTCATCCCCTCACATCGCTTCGCGATGTTCGCCGGGAATGACAGATGGTTTAGCGCGAGCAGCGCGTTTGTCTCAGCTGTGGAATGGACGCTTACGGTGCCGGTGGTGCTTCGCTGGGCGGGTCGCGGCGCTTGGTGTGGGAGACGGCGGTCATGACGCCCAGGCCCAGCATCACAAGGCCACTGACCAGCACCCAGGTCTGCGGCACATGCAGCAGATGCTCAGCATAGAGTACGCCCGCCACAAAGACGATGAAACCGAACACATACAGGGCAAAGGCGGACATGGGGCCAGCTTTCACAAAAGGCTTGCGAGCGGTAACGGGTGGGAGCGGGTGGGGTTCCACAGGGAGTGGTCACCCACCACATGTCATTCCCGGCGAGCCGCGCGCGACAGCGCGAGGCGAGGGAGTTCATAGCGACAGCGTGGGAACAAGCCAGGTGGAAAGACTGGGCCTGATCCGTCCACCTGGGTCCCCTTCCCCTCGCGCCGCAAGCGGCGCTCGGCCGGGGATGACAGGCGGCGCTTAGCGGGCGCGAGAACCAAACGTCTTGGGCCGGCCGGGGCGGTCCAGCCGCTTGCCACGGTTTTTCTTGGTCCGGGACGAGGGGATCGGCTTGGACGGGCCTTCCTCGCTGGAATAGGTGATCTCGGCATCGAAGCTGGCCTTGGCCACGTCCGACTGGCGCGCAAAGGGATCATCGGCAATCGCCAGCGCCGTGGTCTGCAACCGCTTCAGCTCGTCGCGCAGCCGGGCGGCTTCCTCGAATTCCAGATCGGCGGCGGCGGCGCGCATCTTCTTCTCGATCTCCGCGATCACCGCCTTGATGTTGTGGCCGACGAATTCCCGGCCCTCTTCCTCCATGCCGGCGCCCACCGTCACATGGTCCTTCTCGTACATCGAGCCCATGATGTCGGCGATGTTGCGCTTCACGCTGGCCGGGGTGATGCCGTGCTCCTTGTTGTACGCCTCCTGCTTGGTGCGGCGGCGATTGGTCTCCGCCATCGCCCGCTCCATCGAGCCGGTGATCCGGTCGGCATACAGGATCACCTTGCCGTCGATATTGCGCGCCGCACGCCCGATGGTCTGGATCAGCGAGGTCTCCGAACGCAGGAAGCCTTCCTTGTCGGCGTCCAGAATGGCGACCAGCCCGCATTCGGGAATGTCCAGGCCCTCGCGCAACAGATTGATGCCGATCAGCACGTCAAAAGCGCCAAGACGAAGATCGCGGATGATCTCGATGCGCTCCAGGGTCTCCACGTCGCTGTGCATGTAGCGCACGCGGATGCCGTGGTCGTGCATGTATTCGGTCAGGTCTTCCGCCATCTTCTTGGTCAGGGTGGTGACCAAAGCGCGATAGCCGCACTTGGCGATCAGATGGCATTCCGCGATCAGGTCGTCGACCTGGCTTTCCACGGGCCTGATCTCGACAGGGGGGTCAATAAGTCCGGTGGGCCGGATCACCTGTTCGGTGAAGATGCCGCCAGTGCGCTCCATCTCCCAGTTGCCGGGCGTGGCGCTGACATAGACGCTCTGCGGGCGCATCGCGTCCCATTCCTCGAACTTCAGCGGCCGGTTGTCGATGCACGACGGCAGACGGAAGCCATATTCGGCCAGGGTGAACTTGCGGCGATAGTCGCCTTTGTACATGCCGCCGATCTGCGGCACGCTGACATGGCTTTCGTCACAGAACACCAGGGCATTGTCGGGCAGATATTCGAACAGGGTGGGCGGCGGCTCGCCTGCCTTGCGCCCCGTCAGCCAGCGCGAATAATTCTCGATGCCGGCGCAGTTGCCGGTGGCCTCGATCATCTCCAGATCGAAGGTGGTGCGCTGTTCCAGGCGCTGGGCTTCCAGCAGTTTTCCCTTGGCGCGGAAGTCGGCCAGGGTGTGAACCAGCTCGGCCTTGATGCCCTTCATCGCCTGCTGCAAGGTCGGGCGCGGCGTCACATAATGGCTATTGGCGTAAATCTTGATCGCATCCAGGACACCCGCCTTGTGCCCGGTCAAGGGATCGAATTCGGTGATCGAGTCCACCACATCGCCGAACAGCTCGACCCGCCAGGCGCGGTCTTCCTGGTGCGCCGGGAAGATGTCGATGATGTCGCCGCGCACCCGGAAGGCGCCGCGGGTGAAATTGTCGTCATTGCGCCGGTATTGCAGCGCCACCAGATTCTGGATCGCGGCATCGCGGTCGATCCTGTCGCCGCGCACGATGCCCACTGCGGTGCCGGAATAGGTTTCCACCGAGCCGATGCCATAGATGCACGACACGGAAGCCACGATGATCACGTCGTCGCGCTCCAAAATCGCCCGCGTCGCCGAATGGCGCATGCGGTCGATCTCCTCATTCACCGAGGAATCCTTCTCGATATAGGTGTCGGAGCGCGGGATATAGGCTTCGGGCTGGTAGTAGTCGTAATAGCTGACGAAATACTCCACCGCGTTTTCGGGGAAGAAGGATTTGAACTCGCTGTAGAGCTGGGCGGCCAGGGTCTTGTTGGGCGCCAGGATCAGGGCCGGGCGCTGGGTCGCCTCGATGATCTTGGCCATGGTGAAGGTCTTGCCCGAGCCGGTGACGCCCAAGAGCACCTGGTCGCGCTCATTGGCGTTGACGCCGGCCACCAGTTCCGGGATGGCGGCGCGCTGGTCGCCGGCCGGGGTGTATTCGCTGACCAGCTTGAACGTCTTGCCGCCTTCCGACTTTGGCGGCCGCGCCGGGCGGTGGGGCACGAATTCGCTGATCGGCACGGTCTGATAGGCCGGGTCGATGGCGGGATCGGCCTCGGGTATCAGCGCCACGGCATTGACCGCCTCCTGGAACCTAGCGGCGTTCTCGCTCATGCCTTTCGGCGCGCGCGTCTTCTTGGAGCGGGGAACCATGCCGTTGTTGTGGGCCATGGCTGGAATATAGGGTGCCAAACCGCTTTATGCACCCGCGTCTGACGCAATCGTCATCACCCCCCGATTGACAGGTTTCGCGGCTTCTGCCAATTTTTTGGCATGGCGAAGAAGCAGGCCCCCAAGGACAAGTTCAGCCGCCGCGAGCGCGAAATCATGGAGGCGCTCTACAAGCTGGGCGAGGCTACCGCCGCCCAGATTGTGGAAGAGCTTCCCGATCCGCCCACCTACACCGCCATCCGCACACACCTCACCATCCTGGAGCGCAAGGGCCATATCCGGCATCGCACCGACGGCACCCGTTATGTCTATCAGCCGTTGGTGGCGCGCGAGCAGATGGGCCGGCGCGCGGTCGAAAGCCTGCTCAAGACCTTTTACGGCAATTCCATCGAGAAGGTGGTGGCCGCCCTGCTGTCGCGCGAGGACGTGACCGAGGACGAGCTCGACCGCCTGGCAAAGCTGATCGACAAGGCACGGGAGGAAGGACGATGACCGACATGCTGCTGATCGCGGGCTGGTGTTTTGCGGCATCTGTGTTCCTGCCGCTGTTCGCCTGGGCGCTGATGCCGCTGCTGCCGCGCTGCGCCGCCACCCGGCATCTGGTCTGGCTGGCGCTGTTTGCCGTGCTGCTGGTGCTGCCGGTTCTGGCGCTGGTTGTGCCGCCGCAGATCATGCTGGGGCAGTCGGTGGAAGTCGCACCTGCCGCATCCGCTGCAGCGGCGGTGTCCCATGGCTGGAGTCTGGCCGATGCCGTGCCGCTGCTGATCCTGGTCTGGCTGGCCGGTATTCTTTTTCATCTGGCGCGGCTGGGACTGGGCCTGTTCGGTCTTTATCGCCTCTGCCGGGACAGTGTGCCGTTCGAGGATTCGCGCACTGTGCGCTTGGCCGATGATGGGCCGCTGGCTTTCGGCGCGCTACGCCCGCTGATCCTGTTGCCGCATGAGGCCGCGCATTGGCCGGCCCGCCGGCTGGACGCGGTGCTGGCGCATGAGCGCGCCCATCTCAAGCGCCGTGACTGTCTCAGCAGCCAGATGCTGGCGCAGATCGTGTGCACCTTCTACTGGCCCAATCTGCCGCTCTGGCTGGCGTTGCGTTCGATGCGCCGCGAAGCCGAGATCGCCGCCGACAATGCCGTGCTGGCGGCCGGCATGCGCGCCTCCGATTACGCCGCCGAACTGTTGCAGCTGGCCGGTCAGACCCTGCGCCTGCCGGCCGCCGCCATGGCGGCGCCGTCGCTGGAGGCGCGGGTGAAGTCGGTTCTGTCGTCTGCTCCATCCCGTCAGGGCGTGCGCGCCATCGACGTGTTCAAGATCGTCTGGCTGGGCTCTGCCGCGGCGATAGCGCTGGCCTTTGTGCGCCCGGCCATCGCGCAGGTGCAGGAAGCGCCTCTCGCGCCGGTTGCGCCCGCCGCCGCGCCGTCCGGCCAGGCCGCACCCGCTCCCGCCGCTGCGCCCGCACCGGATGCGCCCGCAAGGCCATCCAAGCCAAGGCATCATCACCATCACATCACCATCAACGTCGATGGCGACAGACTGACGGATGCCGACAAGGCCAGGATCGACGCGGCGGTGGCACAGGTGCGGTCCACCATGGCGGACGTGCGGCCACAGATCGAGCGCGCGCTGCAACAGGCCCGCGCCGACCAGGCCGCCGCACAGGCGGTGCAGCAGGCGATGCCGCAGGTCCATGCCGCGATCGCCCAGGCCATGGCCCAGATCGAGCCGGCGATCCATCAGGCCTTCGCCGACGGGCGTGTGGATGCGAAGGTGAACGCGGCGCTCGACCGCGCCCAGGCGCAGATCGATATCGCCATGGCGACAGCGGGCCATGACCATGACAGGCACGGCCCGCATTTCGCCATTCGCGTGCGGCCGCCCGATCCGCCAACGCCGCCGGATCGGCCCGACCCCGGCACTCCCTGAAAACAAAAGGGCCGCCCGAAGGCGGCCCTTTCGCTATTCGAAACGCGAAGCTTATTTCGCCGCGCCGATCGCGTCGGCCGTCTTCTGGGCGGTCGCCTGCGCGGTGGCGAGGTCGGTGGTGGTCAGGCCCGGGCCGGCGGCATCGGCGATGGACTGCAGTTTGGCCTTCTGGGCCGCGTCGGCGGAATCCGGGATCGCGCCATTGCCCGCCTTGCCGCAGGGATTGCCCGGGGCGGCGTCGAAGCCGGCGCCACCGGGGCCGACCAGGCAGTTCACGGCATGATGCAGATGCATCTGCACCATCTTGATATCGGTGGCCTTGGCGGCCATGCCGGCATGGTTCTGGGCGATATTGAGTTCAGCGGCGGTGTCAGCCAGCACGGGCGTGGCAGTTAGGGCCGCGCAGGCGGCAAGCAGGGCGATCTTCTTCATGGGGGGTTCCTCTATGTGGCCAAAAGAATTGGGGCGCCCGGTTGCTTCCGGACGCCCGAACCCTACTCCTCAAGTGCAACCTGTAAAAGACTACAGGCTGCCCAGATTCTTGCGCAGTTCCTGGGCCTCCGGGCCGGTGGCCGGGGTGGCGTTCTCGTCGTCATCCGCCTTGATCACCGAGCCGTTGAAGCTCAGACCGCCATAGGCGCCCGTGGCCGAGGTCCAGACCACGATATCGCCGCCACGGGCGGTGGTGGCGCCTTCCGCGCCGGCCGACAGGGTCACAACCGTCAGGCCAGCATTGGCGCCCAGCTTGAAGTTGCCGCCCTCGATGCCGCGCAGGGCGCGGTCGCTGTTGATGATGAAGACCAGCTCAGCCTGTTCCAGGCCTGCCTGCAGGCCGAAGCTGGCCGAACCCATGCCGTAGAATTTGGGGGTGGACCAGCCATGCGCGGTGCGCCGCAGCAAGACCCCGTCGCCGCCTTCGGCGCCGAAGATGAAGCCGCCTTTAACCAGCTTGGGCACGATGTAGACGGCCCGGGCGCCATCCAGCATGGCGCGGGCCTGGCCGAAGGCCGGGTCATGGCGCATGTGGCTCACGACCCGGTTGGCGTCGTGCAGCAGTTCGACCTTGTCGGATTCAGCCTGAGCGGGAAGGGAGATGACAATCGCGGCAACCGCGGTGGCCGAGGCCAGTTTGGCAAATTTCTTCAACATCTTGAGTATCCTTTTTTGGGGAAATCCGTCAGTGAAACGCGCATGCCCGCGGAAAAGTTCCCGCTTGGGCCGGACGCAGATTATCCCAAAAACAGATGACAGGAAGATGCCAGCGAGCCGTATCAGGCGGCGGTGGTGTCGATGACAACCGGCCTCTTGATCATGGAGCTTTCGCCCTTGATCTTCTCGCCAAAGCCGCTGGAGAAATCGGCGAAAATCGCCGACAGCTCCTCGGCGTCCACGGTGGACGGGCCGCCTTGCGGGAAGCGGTAGCGCCAGAAGCTGACGATATGGGAGATGCCGCCCAGTTTCTCGCCCAGTTCCAGGAACATGTAGGGCGCGCTGAGCAGGAAGTCGCGGAAGGTCTTGGGCGTCTGGTTGGCCACCAGGTCGTGGAAGGACGCGTCATAGACCGACAGCGACTTGTTCACATGCTGGCCATTGTCGCGCACCATCTCGATAATGTTACGGCGGGCCGAAGACAGCGAAACCTGCTGCGCGCCCTGGTCCGGCGTCACGGCGCCATGCGGGGTGATGGCATTGATCTCGCGCAGCACGCCCATCACATCGGGCCAGAACTTGCCCATCGACCATTTGTAATAAAGAAAGCCGCGCCAGCTGAACACGCCTTCGCGGAAATCGGTGCCGGTAAGCCCCAGGGTCACGCGCAGGGGTTCCAGCTTCTCGTCGATCTGGTTGGACAGCATGGCCGAGACCAGGCCGTTGCTGGACTGGCCATCGCCGGTATTGCTGGCCAGCGCCACCAGCCGCGACATTTCCTGGCGGACGAAATTGTGCATCCGCTCCTGGTCGCCTTCGGAGATGGCGAAATAGGTGGATGACACGTCGACCTGGTTGTTGCGCAGATGCTCGCGCAGCAGGAAGGGATCCAGGCTGGGCACCGCATTCAAAAGGCGCAGCACCGACATGTCGCGTTCCAGCTTCTCGCGGCTGTAGTTGCCCGCCGTGCCCAGGGCATCGGCATAGCCGCGCTGGTCCACGAACAGCGAACGGCCGCCGGCGCGCAGGTCGGTAGCGTCGAACGGAACGATGATCTTGGTCGCCACCGCCCTGGGTCTGGCGAAGAGATAGGCTTCATCGGCGCGGGTGCGGTGCTTGAGCAGGAACGCCTTATTGATGACGGGCGACAGGAAGAGGGGCTTTTTCTGATATTCGGGATTGTCCGCATTGTCCTGGGCGATGCGGCACAGGTTCAGCACCCGGCTGGTCGATGCGCCACCCAGCGCGGTGAGAAAGCGGACGGTACGGTCCAAGGCCACGGCAAATCCCCACGGAGTTCCAGGTCAGATGACGACAGGATGACAGAGAGCCAGTTAAAGGTTGCCTTACCTTGCCCGGAATGCCGTAAGCTGAATCCCGCTTTTCGCGGGTTAATGACAGGTGAATTTCGACCGTTCGCTGGATGTTGCCGCCGGCCGCGAGGTGCGGCTGTCGCCTTTGGTGTCGCGGGTGCTGGCGCCCAATCCGGGGTCTTTCACCTTCCGGGGTACGGGCGTGTACATCGTGGGCGCCGGCGCCCGGGTGGCCGTCATCGATCCGGGGCCGGATATTCCAGAGCATGCCCTGGCCCTCAGGCAGGCGCTGGGCGCACGCACCGTGAGCCATATTCTGGTCACCCATACCCATCGCGATCATTCCCCGGCGGCGGCGGCGCTGAAGGCATGGAGTGGGGCAAAGACCTACGGCCTGCCGCTTGCGACGGCAGCAACCTGCGGCGGCGGCGCTGAAGGCATGGTGGATGAGGCCCATGATCACGACTTCATTCCCGATATGCGCGTGCAGGATGGCATGACGATCGAAGGAGACGGCTTTGTGCTGCAAGCTGTCGCAACGCCGGGCCATACCGCCAACCACATCTGCTACGCGCTTGGCGAAGAAGGGGCGCTGTTCAGCGGCGATCATGTCATGGGCTGGTCGACCAGCGTGATCGCGCCGCCGGACGGCCATATGGGACAGTATCTCGCCAGCCTGGAGAAGCTGCGCACGCGCGATGAGCGGATTTTCTATCCCACCCATGGTTCGCCCATCGCCAACCCGCGCGACTGGCTCTCGCAGCTGATCGCCCATCGCCGCTTGCGCGAGGTCCAGATTGTGGAGGCGATGCGCGGGGGCGAAAGCATCGCCGGTCTGGTGGACAGGCTATATCCCGATATCGCACCGGCTTTGCGCGGCGCAGCAAGCCAGCAGGTCAAGGCGCATCTGGATCATCTGGTCGAACAGGGCGCGCTGACGCGCGACGCTGGCGGCTATAGCTTGAAATAGGCGAAGAAGCTTTTCAGCCGCGCGATGTTGCGGCCGTGGTCGTTGCCGGCTTCGCGGCTTTCGGAGCGGATATCCACCCTGCTGCCGATGGTGCCGGCCTGGCGCACCCGGATCACGATGTCGGAGATGCGCCCAAACCAGAAGCTTTGCGACGTCGCCTCGATGCGCAAGTCTTTCTCGCTGGCGTCGACAATGGTCCAGCCCAGCTTGCCCACCACGCCATAGGCCCGCCAATAGGCCTTGCCCGGCAGTACCAAGAGGCCGTTGTGCGGCTTGGTCAGGGGGAAATATTTGTCATGCAGGGCATAGGCGATGGTGACGTCTTCGCCCTTGTAGCGGATGTGACGCTCGCCATCGAACACGCGCGAATTGGCGGAAGCGGTTTTCGCCAAGGCCACGAACTGGGGCGCATCTTCCGGATCGGTGGTGGCGTCATGGATCGGCAGCGACACAAAACCGGCATAAACGTAAGACAGCGGCTGATACAGAAAGACCAGGGCGCTGATCAGGGCGGTCAGCCCCATTCGCTTGCCCGCGCCCAGATTGCTTTTCAGCGCCGCGCGCAGCCACAGCAACGCCAGTATCAGCGACACCGCCCCCAGTACCGTGGCGGGGATCATCAGCAGGCTGCCGCTCGCATCCGACAGCGTGCCCAGCCGCACACCGGCGACCGCGGCCGCGGCCGTCAGGACGCCGAGGCTCAGGGCCGCGAAGGCCAGCCGCGCGGCGGCGAGTTGAAAACGCATGGGTGCAATCCGGCTTTGGGCATTTTATGCGGCGCACACCATAGGGTAAGTTCCAGCGCCTTTCGAGCGTGAGAGCCCGATGTCCGAGCCCAAAGCAAATCTGTCCAACACCCAGGCTCGTGACATGGCCAGCCTGCTGCATCCCTTCACCAATCTCACGGTGCTGCGCCAGACCGGGCCTTTGGTGCTGGAGCGCGGCAAGGGTGTGTTCGTGTATGGCGCCGACGGCCGCGACTATCTGGAGGCCATGGGCGGGCTGTGGTGCACGGCGCTGGGCTGGGGCGAGGAAGAACTGGTCGAAGCGGCGGTCGAGCAGATGCGCAAGCTGCCCTTCGCCCATATCTTCGGCGGCAAGAGCCATGAGGTGGCCATCGCGCTGTCGGAAAAGCTGAAAGAGATGGCGCCGTTTCCGGTGGGCAAGGTGTTCTTCGCCAATTCCGGCTCGGAAGCCAATGACAGCCAGATCAAGCTGATGTGGTATGCCGCCAATGCGCGGGGCCAGAAGGCGAAGAAGAAGATCATCGCCCGCGACCGTGCCTATCATGGCGTGACCCTGGCCAGCGCCAGCCTGACGGGGCTGTATGCCTTTCACAAAAGCTTCGATCTGCCGTTCAACTTCACGGTGCGGGCGGAATGCGCGCACTACTATCGCGGCGGCCGCGACGGCGAGACCGAAGAACAATATTCGGCGCGGCTGGCCTCAGACCTGGAAGCCACCATCCTGCGCGAGGGCCCCGACACCATCGCCGCCATGTTCGTGGAGGCGGTGATGGGCGCGGGCGGCGCCATGGTGCCGCCAAAGGGCTATTTCGAGGCCATCACGCCGGTCTTGCACAAATACGGCATCCGCCTCGTGGATGACGAAGTGATCTGCGGCTTCGGCCGCACCGGCAATGCCTTTGGCTGCCAGACCTACAATTTCCAGCCCGACTCCATGTCCATCGCCAAGGCGCTGTCCTCGGCCTATCTGCCGATCTCCGCCGTGCTGCTGTCGCCGGAGCTGGTCGACATCATCGAGGAAGAAGCGGTGCGCATCGGCGGGCTGTGGCACGCTTTCACCTACAGCGCCCATCCGGTGTCGGCCGCGGTCGCGCTCAAGACGCTTGAGCTTTACGAGCGCCGCGACACCTTCGGTCATGTGCGCAAGGTGTCGCAGCATTTCCTCAAGCGGCTCAAGGCCCTGGGCGATCATCCGCTGGTCAATGACGCCAATGGCGTTGGCTTGATCGGGGCGGTCGAACTTTGCGCCGACAAGAAGACCAGGCGCAATTTCGAAGGCGCGAAGGGCGTGGGCGCCAAATGCGGCCAGTTCTGCCAGGAAGAGGGCATCATCGTGCGAGCGCTGCTGTCGGACCGTATCGCGCTTTGTCCGCCGCTGGTGATCAGCGAAAGCGAGATCGATGAGATGTTCGATCGCCTCACTCGCGGGTTGAACAAGACCCTCGACTGGGTGAAGGCGGAAGGCCTGTTCTGACCGTCAGGACGCGCGCGCCAGCTGGCGTTCCAGCGTGATGCTGGGGCGGGTATAGATCAGGCTCTCGCCGCTCCACACTTCCAGCTTCTTGGCGCTGGGCAGCTTCATGGCGTGCGCCAGAATCTTGGCGCGTTGGTCATCGTCGCAATTGGCGGAAAATTTATAGGTGAGGCCGCCGGTCTCATCGAGATAGCAGATTTCATATGCAGGCATGGGTGCCTCCGAAAGGCTCTGACAATAACTATCCCGCTTGTTCCCTTTTTGCGCGACGCGCGCACGAATGTCGAATGACAATTGGGTTACAGACATCACGAATTTTATGGGTATTTCGCAGCTGCACGATCAAAGATGCGCGCGCCGGGAAAATTTCCACCGCACCTCTTGGTCAGGAGCTTTCCCGGCCCATATGCGTTATCGGGACGCCGCTTTCATGTCTGTCATCAAAGGAGTTTCCATGTCCGCCCCCTTCACGCTCGCGCCATTGCCCTGGGACGAAGATGCGCTTTCGCCCACAATCTCTTCGAATACGATTGCGTTCCACTACCACAAGCACCACCAGAGCTATGTGGACACGCTCAACAAGCTGGTCGAAGGCACAAAATATGCCGGGCTGAAGCTGGAAGAGATCGTGCAGAAGACGCAAGGCGCGGCCGAAGCCAAGGACAAGCAGCTTTTCAACAATGCCGCCCAGGTGTGGAACCATGATTTCTACTGGCGCAGCCTGACCCCCTCAAAGACCGAGCCCAGCGGCAAGCTGAACAGCGCCATCGCCGACGCCTTCGGCAGCAAGGACGAGCTGATCGCCAAGCTGGCGGAAGCCGGCAAGACCCAGTTCGGCTCGGGCTGGGCCTGGCTGGTCAGCAAGGGCGGCAAGCTCTCGATGGAAAAGACGCCCAATGCCGAGACCCCCATGGCCAAGGGCGTGAACTGCCTGCTCACCGTCGATGTGTGGGAGCATGCCTATTACCTGGACTACCAGAATGCGCGGCCCAAATATCTGGAAAGCCTGCTGGGCAAGATCCTGAACTGGGAATTCGCCGCCGAGAATCTGACGAAAGAAGATCACGCTATACGCGCAGCCGCTGAGTAGCGGCTGCTTGTGCACCCCGGTCTTAACTCTGGTAAATTTTTACCGGACAGAAAGTTCGTGAACCTATCCTCGCGGCTCAATCGGGCCGCGGGGATTTTTCTTGGCCGTCAGCAGGACATTCGGAAAGCGGGCCCAGGCCACGCCGCAACCGGCCGTGGTCGCGCGGCCTGCGGCTGCCGTCGCGGTCGCCGCCGAGCCGTTGGCGTCCCCCGGCTTTGCCGGCCGGTTTCTGTCGCGGGTGCCCTGGTTCACCCTGGTGCTCAGCCTTGTCCTTTCTGTCCGCTTCACGATCGAGCAGAAGGCCGCCACCGATTTCTCCGCACCCGGCGTGCCGGGCCATTTCAGCCTGCTGGCGATGGGTGCTTCGGACCGCACCCAGGTTCTGGTTCATGGCGAATGGTGGCGGCTCTTCACCGCCGCCATGTTGCATGGATCGGCCGAGCATCTGACGGGCAATCTCATCACGTTTCTGCTGGTGGGCTTTCTGCTGGAGCCGATGATCGGGATCGGCTGGTTTGCGGCGGTCTATTTCACCGGCGGCTTTGCCGGCGCGGTCTTGTCCACCCTGTTCAACGGGCCCGATATGCTGTCGGTGGGCGCATCGGGCGCGATCATGGCGACACTCGCGGCAATCTTTACGCTCAGCTTCCATGCCGGCGCGCCGCGCCCTGAAAGGATGCGGCGGATCTCGGCGGGCGCGCTGTTTCCCGCCCTGATCCCGGCGGTGACCAAGAGTGGTGCTGTGGTCGATATCAACGCCCATCTGGGCGGGTGCCTGGCGGGGGCGGCGATCGCTTTCGTAATGCTGATCGCCTGGAATGACGAAGCGGAAACACCGCCCGCACGTTCGATCGCGGCGGGCGTGGCCGGCTTGTGGGTGGCGATGACGGCTTGGGCCTTCGCGGTCTCCGGCAACACCTTCATCCAATATGCGCGGCCGGGTCTGGATCTGATTCCGCCCCATCTGTTTCGCGGGCTTTATCTTGTGGAACAGCGCGACGTGACCGGCGCCGAGCCCTATTTCCGCGATGTGGTGCGGATGGACGGTGCCAGCCAGGTCATGAGCCCGCAAATGCGTGACTGGAATCTGGCGCTGCTGGCTTTCTCGGTTCATTTCCAGCATCGCAACGAAGAGGCGAAGAACATTGCGGCCCCGCTCTGCGCCAACACATCACAGCTGGACGATCGCACCCGGGAGACGCTGGACCAAGCTCAGGTCTGCGCGCCTTAGCTCAGGCTCTAAAGCCCGCGCGGGGCGCCGCCATTGCCGGGATTCTGGTCGGGGATCGGACCGCTGGGCACCGTGCCCGGCGGTATGCCGCTGGAATAGCCGGTATTGCGGCATGCGTTCAGCCCCGTGTCCCAGCCCTTATGGTAAGCCTTGTTGCCCTGATACAGCTGGTCGTCGCGCACGGTGGTGTCATCATGACGCTTGTTGGCGTCGGGCGACCAGGCGCTGCTGCAGCCGTCCTGATAGCCGGCCTTGTAGTCCGGCGAGCGGCGCACGGCGCGCTCCTGCTTGCTGATGAAAAGACTGCAGGCCGAAAGCGGCAGCAAAATCAACAAAACGACAAGTTTCCGCATCGCAATCCTGAGATTAACCAGGCCCTTTTACCCCTGTTTAAGCGAAAATGCGCAAATTTTCCCTCGCACGTTGAGGCGGTTTCGGGACGGTTTCATGGAGCGGTCAGAATTTTCGGCACACCGGGTTCTGGTGCTGGGAGCCAAGTCCCACGCCATAATGCTGCTGCGTTCCATCCTGGGCACTGTCGGTGTGGGCAAGGTGGCGCATGTGGAGCATCCCCGCCGCGCTCTCGAACTTCTCGGCATGGAACACTTCAGCGCCGTTTTCTACGATCCCGCGATCGAAGCGGCGCGAGCAGCCCTTCATGATGGCGGCCCGGCGGGGCGAAGCGATGCGCAATCCCATGATCCCGATCTTCGTCCTGCAGGAACGCCCCCGCCGCCTGGATGTGGAAAAGGCGCGCGATGCCGGTGCGACCGATGTGCTGACCACCCCGATAAGTCCCAGGACCGTCAGACCAAGCTCAGGGCGGCGACCCAGTCGCCGCGCGCCTTTATCGCCGGCGCGGACTTCTTTGGGCCCGACCGCCGCGCCATGCTCAGGCCCAACTATTACGGCTCCGACCGCCGCCGGCGCGCGCCCAAAAAGACCGGGGTCGATTTCACGCCGGTCTGAACACCATCGCGGCCAGGCGCCTGCGCGTGGCCTATGCGGGGAAGCTCTTATTTTATTGGGTTAGATCGCTTGCGCGCGCTGTGCGCGGGCGCGTTGATCCGCCTCGATCTGGGCCTTCACATCGGCCAGACCGGCGGTCACGCTGGCGTCGGTATTGAGGTGGAAGACCTTGAGCAGGCCGAGGCCGCCGGCACACGCTGAACCACAATCCTGGCCCGTCCGCGAGAGACCGGAAGCAGCGGACTGAATCATGGCGGGGGAGAGTTGCGATGTGCCGGCGCCCGGGCGTCCCAGGCCGAGATCAGGCTCGTGCGGCGTCAACAACGACACAAGACCAATCCAAAATACGGCCCGGAAAATCATGGCATGCCCTTGGTGCTTCCACGCCAGGAGCATGCCGCGGCCCCTGTTGTTGGGCGCTTAGTTGTTTCTTTAAATTTGAAACTAGTTCCGTCTTCCGCGCGCCAGCATCAACCCAAGGCTGACGGGATCGCTCCGCTTCGATTCAATAACGCGGCGTGATTGATGCGTTTGTGATTAAAATTTTCGGCAAATTGTCCGCAATAATGCCTATGCCGCGTTGGCTTGCGAACGGCGATGGACTTCAGGACAAAGGGGGGGCGCCGCCTGGGGCAGCGTGATGGTGGCGCGAAAGCCCGCACCCGGACGGCTTTCCAGCTCGAGCCAGCCGCCATGCAATTCGGCGAAGGCCTTGACCAAGGTGAGCCCAAGCCCCGCGCCCTTGGAATGCTGGGCGGCCTCGCTGCGGCCGGCATGCTCGAACGGCTCCTGGATGCGCGCCAGATCCTCGGGCGCCACGCCCTGGCCGTCATCTTCCACCACCACCGCAATACCGGCCTCGGTGATCGTGGCCGACAGCGCGATACGGTTGCCGCTGGTGAAGGTGACCGCATTGTCCAGCAGGCTGTGTACCATGGCGGTGAACACGGCCTCATCGGCGTCCGCCATCAGCCCGATCGGGCAGTGGTCGGCGTCGATGGTCACGCCGCGCGCAGTGGCCCGCGGCAGGAATGTGTCGCGCGCCAGCCACAGCACGCCGCCTGCATCCACCGCGGTGCGGCGCAGGTCATAGCGGCTGGCCGAGATCTTGGTCAGGTCCATGATCTGGTTGATGATCTTGAGCAGATTGCTGCCACCCTGATGCACCAGCCCGGCATATTCGCGGACCTGCGCCGGGTTCATGCTGTCGGCCAGGGTCATCATCAGGTCGGAAAAGCCCAGAATGGCGTTCAGGGGCGTCTTGAGCTCATGACCCATGGTGCGCAGCAGCGTGGTCTTGGCGCTGGCCACGCTAGCGCTGGCCGCATCCAGCCGCGATGCCAGGTCGGCGAGATAGGACTGCTGCTGTTCGGCATGGGCGTTGGCGTCGGCCAGCGCATGCTTCTGTTCGGCCAGCGCCGTCTCGGCGCGGAATTTGTCGGTGATGTCGGTGAAGACCATGATGCGGCCGCCATCGAGGGCGGCGCGGTCGCGCACCAGATAGCATTCGCCGGTGTTGGTGCGGATAGTCACCGCGCCGGTCGGACTGCGGTGGCTTTTCAGGCGCCGCTCCAGCCACTGCTCCGGCGGCTCCTCCAGCACGATGCGTCCGCTGTAAGCCCCCTGGGCGCAGAGCTCCGGAAAAGTCTTGCCCATCAGTTCGTCCAGGCTCTTGACCCCGCAAAGATGGGCATAGAGGTCATTGGCCAGGATCAGCCGGTCCTTGGCGTCGTAGAAGGCAAAGGCTTCCGCTGACAGGGCGACGGCTTCCTGCAGCCGCGCCAGCTGGGCGCGCGCGCCGGTGACATCGGTCCACAGCAGCAGGACGCGGCCGTCGTGGGTGCGCCGGGCCTTGATCTCGACCACACGGTGGTTGGACAAAGCAACGTCGCGCGGGGTGAATTCCTCCGGCCTGAACTGGGCCAGACGTCCGGCGATGAAGCTTTTGACGCCGCCGGCCAGCGCCTCGGGCGCGATCTCGCTGCCTTCGATCTCCAGCCGGATCAATTCCTGATAGGTCTTGCCGATCAGGGTCCCGCGCGGTGGGAAGGACCGGAAGAGATAATTGAGATGGGCATTGGCATAGGCGAGCCGGCCGTCGGAGCCGAAGATCGTGATGGCCGAACGCAGGCAATCAAGCGTACCCAGCAGCGCCGCGGCATCTTCGAAATCCTCCGCGCGCGATTTGACGGCTTGATGGCCCACAGCTGTTCTCTGTTCTTGTGCCTGATCTGATTGGGATAATGCCGGTATTTGCGTTGCCAGTTGGTTAGGGGCGCTGCAATCGCCGCGTACGGATTGATACCCAACGTCCCGAATCGGGCCATGCTTGCCGCACTTCGCGCCGGCCGCTTTGCCACAATCCTTGTGGAAAACTGAACGGCTTGGGACGGGCTTCAGGTTTCGTTAAGCTTGGCTGACGAGACTGGCTCCTTATGGCGTGGCGTGGGTAGTGTTGATGGCGGACGGTTCCCTTTCGGCGATGACAGGCTCCGGCGGCGCGCAGCGCCGCACCTTCATGCTGATCCAGGCGGCCAAGGCGGCCGTGGGCGGCGCCCTGGGCCTGGGGTTTTTCGGCATGGTGGGCCGGCCCGATCCGCTGGAGATGGTCGCCATGGCGGGGCTTCTCATGCCCGCCGGTCTGGCGCTTTTGGGCTTCAGCCGCATTCGCCTTTCGGTTCTGGAGCAGATCGGGCTTGGCTGTTTCGCGCTTTTGATCGGCTATCTCGCGGTCCTGACCGGCGGGGTGACCTCGCCGCTGGTGGTGTGGTTCGCGCTGGTGCCGGCGGAAGCCGCCCTGGTCGGCGGCAGGCGGGCGGTGATGCGCGCCGGGATCGCCGCAGCGGCGGCGCTGCTGGCGGTTGCCGCGGTTGAGGCGTTCGGGCTGTTGCCGCCGTCGCGCCTGACCCTGCCGGTGTGGGAAATCTATGTCTGCTCGGTTCTGGCGGCAGTCGTGCAGGCGGTATTGATTGCCGCCGCCGCGCAAGACCGCCAGCGCGCCGCCGATGCCGCCGCCGCTGAAGGTGCGGCGATGTACCGGTTCCTGGCCGACAATGCGATGGATCTGATCACGCGGCATTCCCCGGACGGCTGCATCCGCTTCGCCAGTCCCGCCTCCCTGGCGCTGATCGGCCGACTGCCGGAAGAGATCAACGGTCTTGCATTGGCCTCGCTCGCCCATCCCGACCAGGTCAATGCGGTGCAAGCGGCGCTGATGGAAGCCAGCTATTACGGCCGCGCCGGCACCGCCGAGGCGCGGCTGAAGCACAAGGACGGCCATTATGTCTGGGCGGAAATCCGCTGCCGGCCCGCCCATGTCGGCCAGGGCGAACCCGCCGACATCGTTGCGGTGACCCGCGATATCTCAAAGGCCAAGGAACAGGAACGCGCGCTGGTCGAAGCGCGCGACGAGGCCTTGGCCGCCAGCCGCGCCAAGAGCCGCTTCCTCGCCAACATGAGCCATGAGCTGCGCACGCCGCTCAACGCCATCATCGGCTTTTCCGAAATCACCATGCGCGAGATGTTCGGGCCTGTGGGCCCGCGCTATCAGGACTATGCCCGCCTGATCCATGAATCGGGCGCCCATCTGCTTGATCTGATCAACAGCGTGCTGGACATGTCCAAGATCGAGGCGGGCAAGTTCGAATTGAGTGAAGAGCTGTTCGAACTGGAAGACATTGCGCAAAGCGCCGTTCGCTTCCTGAAGATTCCGGCTGAGCGGGCGGGTGTGGCGCTCAAGCTCGAGATTGCGCCGGAAGCGCGGCTGATTTTCGCCGACCGCCGCGCCGTCAAGCAGATACTGGTCAATCTTCTGTCCAATGGCGTGAAATACACCCCGCCCGGCGGCGAGGTGCGGGTGAGCGCGCGTGGCAGCCACGGCATCGAGATCACTGTGCACGATACCGGCACCGGCATTTCGAAAACCGATCTGGAGCGGCTGGGCAAGCCGTTTGAACAGGTGGAAAACGCCGAGGTTCGCGCCAAGGAAGGCACCGGGCTGGGGCTGGCGCTGGTCAAGTCGCTGGCCCAGATGCATGGCGGTGACGCGGTGCTGGCGTCTGCGCTGGGCGAAGGCACCACGGTGACCGTGCGGCTGCCTTATGCCGCGGTGGATTCCAGCGGCGAAAGACTTTCGACCGCCAAGGTTCTGCCGTTCCGCGCGGCGTCCTGATAGAAGTTTCCCATGACACCAACGCCGCGTCTGAAAGCCGGCATTTTCGTGCGCGCCCTGATCCGTCGGGTTCAGGTGGCGGGCGCATCTGCCTTTGTGGTGCGCAGCGGCGCGGAGGAGGCCGGCGCCGTCATCCTGAAAGTGGCGAAGCTCAACGGCGCTGTGCTGGTGCTGAACCAGGTGCGCGACGCCAAAGGCGCGCTCGTATGGGCCCAGGCGCTTGGTGGCTGGTCGGATGAGGCGCGCGCCGCCACATGGTGTGACAAACAGGTGAAGTTTGATCCCGACCTTTGGATCGTGGAGATCGAGGACCGCGAGGGCCGCGCTTTCGTGGACGAACCTATCGTGTAAGCTGCTGCATCCAATCGCGGCTCAGGCGGCCAACAGCGCACATGAACCAACAGCAATTTTTCCAGATTTTCCTGCCCATCCTGATCATCCTGCCGATACTGTATTTCCGGATGCGCCGGATGACGCGCGCCCGGCCGCTGAAGCTGGACCGGATGTGGGTCCAGCCCGCCATCTTCCTCGCAATCACCGTGTTGGCGCTGCTGGCGCCGCCGCCCCACAATCATCCGGAACGGGTTCTGGTGGCGCTGGACTTTGCCTGGCTGGGGCTGGCCGGTGTGCTGGGCGCCGTGGCCGGCTGGCACTGGGGCCGCACCATGGCGATCGACGTCCATCCCGAGGACGGCACCTTGATGGTGAAAGGCGGCCAGGCGGCCATGATGGTGCTGGTGGTGCTGATCCTGTTCCGGCTGGGCCTGCGCGGGGGCCTGTCGGTGGAAGCCAAGGCCTGGCACATCAATATGCTGCTGGTATCGGACGCTTCCGTCGTCTTTTCCGCGCTGCTGTTCACCCTGCGCAGCGTGGAGATGTATCTGCGGGGCCGCCGGGTGATGGCGTTGAAAGCCGCCGCATAAGGTTCCGGTTGCCGTGAGAGGCCGGGTTTGCTACCCCCGCGCCCATGACCCGTACCCCCGCCAGCGAAGCCGCGCGCCGCCGCACCTTCGCCATCATCTCCCATCCCGACGCCGGCAAGACCACGCTCACCGAGCATCTGCTGCTGCTGGGTGGGGCGATCCATGCCGCCGGCCGGGTCAAGGCGCGCGGCGAGGCGCGCCGCGCCAAGTCCGACTGGATGAAGATCGAGCAGGAGCGTGGCATCTCGGTCACCTCGGCGGTGATGACCTTCGAGTACCAGGACGCCGTCTTCAATCTGCTGGATACGCCGGGCCACGAAGACTTTTCCGAAGACACCTACCGCACGCTCACGGCGGCGGATTCCGCGGTGATGGTGATCGACGCCGCCAAGGGCATCGAAACCCAGACCCGCAAGCTGTTCGAGGTCTGCCGGCTGCGCGACATCCCGATCATGACCTTCATCAACAAGATGGACCGCGAAGCCCGCGATCCCTTTGAATTGCTGGATGAGATTTCCGACCAGCTGCAGATCGAAACCGCGCCCATGATGTGGCCGGCGGGAATGGGACTGAACTTCAAGGGCGTGCTGGACTTCACCACCAACGACTTCGTGCCCTTCAGCAGCAATGAGCGGGTCAATCATGCGACCTTGAGCAAGGTGCTGCCCGCCGAGTTGAAAGCCAAGCTGGACGAGGATGTCAGCATGGCGCGCGAGGGCCTGCCCGCATTCGATCTCGCCACCTATCGCGAAGGCCATCTGTCGCCGGTCTATTTCGGCTCGGCGCTGAAGAATTTCGGCGTGGCGGAACTTTTGAATGCGCTGGCGCTGAACGCGCCCAGTCCGCGCGCCCAGGCCGCGGTGGGCCGCGCCTCAGAGCCCGGCGACAAGGAAGTGGCCGGCTTTGTCTTCAAGGTGCAGGCCAATATGGATCCCAACCACCGCGACCGGGTGGCGTTCCTCAGGCTGGCGTCGGGTGAATTCCGGCGCAACATGAAGCTGAAACAGTCGGGCACGGGCAAGACCATCGGGGTGCACAATCCGATCCTGTTCTTTGCCTCCGAGCGCGAGACGGTGGACGAGGCCTGGCCTGGCGACATCATCGGCATTCCCAATCATGGCGTCTTGCGCGTGGGCGATACGCTGTCGGAATCCGGCAGCGTGGTCTTCACCGGCATTCCCAACTTCGCGCCCGAAATCCTGCGCCGGGTGCGCTTGGGCGATCCCATGAAGCAGAAGCATCTGGCGCGCGCGCTGGAAAGCCTGGCGGAAGAAGGCGTGACCCAGGTGTTCAAGCCCGCCATCGGCAGCCAATGGATCGTGGGCGTGGTGGGGGCGCTGCAGCTCGATGTGCTCAAGTCGCGGCTGGTGGCCGAATATGACCTGGACGCCGATCTGGAAACCTCACCCTATGACAGCGCCCGCTGGCTGCAAGGGACGGAGGTCGAGATCGAGAAGTTTTCAGCTGCCAATCGCGGCGGCATGGCGACGGATCGCGATGGTGCGCCGGTGTTTCTGTCAAAAAGCGCCTGGGAAATCGGTTATGTCGCGGAACGCTTCCCGAACGTGAAGTTTCTGAAAACGCGCGAGCGGCACGAAGTACACGCCGAAAGTTGATTTTGGTCGCTCGTCGGTACGCTGTCGCTACCGACCTCGCCGACGCTCCTAAGCCGCGGCCTGGCTTTCCCGCCAGCCGCGCAGCACGCGGGTGGCCTCGCTGGTCGGCACGGTCTCGAACGCGTCCAGCACCGCATAGGCGTGAACCCGGTCGCGGCCAGGCCGCACCAGAAGCGCAATGGTGGAAAACGTGGCGCGGTCCAGGCTGGCGCCCTTGCAGGCCACCGCAAGTGCTGCGCCGGTCTCGTCGTCCAGGATCTGTGCCGCCATCTTGTTGTCCACGCCGAGTACGCCGGCCAGCACGCCCGCGACATCGCCGCCCTGGCGCGCGGTTTCGATCAGGCTCGGGGTGGTGGATTCGCGCGGCAATACACGGGCCGCAAGCTCCGGACTGGAGTAAAGCTGTACGCGCAGCCGCGCGCGGGTGGTGGGGTCTACGTCGTGCGCCGCCTTTGCCAGCAGCGCCTCACAGGCGCCACGCATGCTATCGGGATAATCGGCCGGCCAGTTGGTGAGAAGCTCCGCCACCTCTTCGGCCAGCGCCGCGCGCAGGGCCGGGCCCTGGTCAGCCAGTTGCAGCAGATGCGAAAGTTTTTGCGAAGCCGCCATGCGCGATGTCCTTGGACCGGGACATGCTGTCGCAAACCACTTAACGTTTCGTTGGTGCTAAAATGCGAGGCAACTCGCGCCATCGGGATTAACAGATCGTAAATTCTGTTTTCGGCGGCATAAGCCGATGATGGCCCGTGAGGCGGAGTAGCAAAAGCTCCTGTGGAGCTTTTGCCCGCCGAACGCCAAGCAGCGTTTGCTGCTTTCGCAGGTCCACCGGACCTGCTCGCGCGCATGCGCGCCGCAGCTCACGGCTGCGCGGCGGTGTCAGCCGATAACCGCCCATGCATCCGGATAATACCCGTTGAACGGCGAGCGCGACGACACCGTATAGGCGCCCATGGCGTCGAACAGGATGAAGTCGCCATTGGCGATGCTGTCGGGCAGCAGCAGCGGCCGGGGCAGCTTGTCGGCGGAATCGCAGGTCGGGCCGAACGCGCGGAACGGGCGTGTCTGGCCGCTCAGCGCCTTGGCCTTGCCCTTGCCGTCCAGGGTGATGGCGGTGGGGGGATAATCCTCGTCGAAGCTGGTAAAGCGCTGTTCGTCGAAGCTGCCATAGATGCCGTCATTGAGATAAAGCCGGTCGCCGCGCCGAAGCACCACCTGCGCCACCAGCGAAATGCCCGGCGCGCAGAGCGAGCGGCCCGGCTCGCACATCACCTTGAGATCGGGGCGGCCGAGCGAATTCAGCGCTTCCTTGATCATGTCGAAATACCAGTGATAGGGCGGCGGCTCCTGCCCCGAATAGGCGGCGGGAAAACCGCCGCCGATATCCAGCGCCGCGATCTCCACGCCCGACAGGGTGATGGTACGCTGGGCGATCTCGATCGCCTGGGCATAGGAGAAAGGCGACAGGCATTGCGAGCCGACATGGAAGGTCAGGCAGGGCGCGGCACCGGCGACGCGCACCCGCTTGAGCAGCTTGGCGGCTTCCTCGGGACGGCAGCCATATTTGCTCGACATCTCCAGAAGCGCGCCGCCCAGCTGCGCCACCAGCCGCACAAAGACGCGCAGCTTTTTGGGACTGCCGGTTTCCGCCAGCAGCTTGTCCAGCTCGGCCTCGCTGTCGATCACAAAGTCGGTGACGCCATGCTTCTCGAACGCGGCCTTGGCCTGGCCGGCCAGGCGCACCGGCGCCATGAAATGGCAGATCGCTTCGGGAAACAGCGCCTTGACGATTTCGATTTCGCCCAGACTGGCGGTGTCGAAATGGCGAATGCCCGCATTCCACAGATTGGTGACAGCGATGGGATGCGGATTGGCCTTGAGCGCGTAAAGCACGTCGCCAGGAAATCCGTCCAGGAACTGCCGTGCGGCGGCGGCGAATTTTTCCGGATGCACCAGATACAGCGGCTCCGCCGGCTTGAGGCTTTCAATCGCCTTCAGCGGAGTGGCGAAGCGCGGCAGGGCGTCGAGGCGGGTCGGTGCATTCATGGACTGCGTTTTGCGGCTTTGCCGGGCCCGGCGCAAGAAAAAAGGGCGCCTCATGATCGCCCCTGCCTTCGTTGGCCTGCGGCCAACTCGGCGTGAGGTCGGCTTGTTTGCCGACCTCACCCCTTGATGACAGTTCCGTGGCGATTACTGCGCCGGCGGCGGTGGCGGTGCATCGCCCGCCGGGCCCATCGGACCAGGCGGACCACCCATGGGGCCGGGACCATGGCCCATCGGGCCGCCCATGCCGGGATGCGGACGGCCCATCATGCCCATCATCATGGGCCCGCCCATGTGATGCATGGAGCCACGGCCGAATTCCTGTTTCTGCTGTTCGGAGAGGGAGGCATAGAACGCGGTCAGCGCCGGCTTCTCGGCATCGATGTCGGCAAGGCGCTGTTTCAGCATCGTCTCCTCGCTGTTCAGCCGGTCGACCACGCTGGGGCGCTCGCCCCGCTTGTGCCGTTCATGGCCGGTGCAATCGCCTTGATGCTGCTTGGCGATGTCCAGGCTTGCCTGCTTCCAGTGCTCGAACAGCGGCTGTTGCGCCGGGGTAAGTGTGAGCTGGGCCTCCATGAACGCCAGCTCGCCTACCTTGTGGGCATACATCGCCTTGCAGAACTCGGCGCGGCGGTGGCCGTCATCGCGCATCATGTCCGGGCCGGCGCCGCCGTCAGGCCCCGGCGCGGCTGTCTCGATATCGGACTGCCCATCCTGTGCGGCGGCCGCCAGCATCACAGGCTTGCGCCCGGTCTGCTCGGCGTGCGCATTGGTGGCGATCAGGGCCACGGTCGCGGCGCCACACAGCGCCAGCGAGGCGATCATGGGCAGAAGGGCTTTGCGCATGGGAAAATCCCTTTTTCAAATCGGGGTGAAAACGAGCGGACTCTAGCCGGGCCGCAAGCGGTGCAGCACTGAATAAGGCGTAATCTATATGAACCCGCGATGAACGAGCAGCCGTTAACGCCCGGCGCGAAGCTCGCGGATGGTCTTTTTGCCGTCGGTGGAGGGCTGATAGACGTTGGTCATTTCGCTCAGCGCCCGGTTGAACATCTCGATGGTGAAATGGTCCGGCACTTCCCAGGCGTCGAAGCCGACCCGGTGCTGATAATTGACCTGGTCGTAGAGGAAATCGCCCACCGCGCGGATTTCGCCGGTAAAACCCAGGCGGGTGCGCAGCATCCGCGCCCAGGAAAAGGCACGGCCATCGCGGAACTTGGGGAATTCCAGCGCGATAAGCGAGAAGTGATTGACGTCGGCGCCCAGCAGTTCGGGATTTTCGTTTGCCTGCAGCTTCACGCCGATGGGCGTGTTGCGCGCCAGAAGTGCGTCACGGTCTTTCTGGAAGCGCGCCAGGGAGACAATCACCGCGCCATCGGGCAGGGCTGCGTCATCGCCGACCGGCACGAAGCCATCCTGGGCGTAAGCGCCACTCTTTATCAGTTTGGTCACGCCGCAACCGCTCCCTGATAGGCGGCGGCCTTGAACTTCTCCATGCCGATGCGGCGATAGGTGTCCAGGAAGCGCTCGCCATCCTTGCGTTCGGCGAGATAGACATTGACCACCCGCTCCACCGCGTCGGCGATTTCGTGCTCGCCGAAGCCGGGTCCCATGATGGTGCCGATGGAGGCGTCTTCCGCGCCCGAGCCGCCCAGCACCAGCTGGTAGAATTCCACGCCCTTCTTGTCCACGCCCAGAATGCCGATATGGCCGGCGTGATGGTGGCCGCAGGCGTTGATGCAGCCGGAGATCTTGATCTTCAGTTCGCCGATCTCATGCTGGCGGTCCAGATTTTCAAACTTCTTGGCGATGCTTTGTGCGATCGGGATGGAGCGCGCATTGGCCAGGTCGCAATAGTCCAGGCCCGGGCAGGCGATGATGTCGGTGATCAGGCCGGCGTTGGGTGCGGCGAAGTCCAGCTCTTTCAGTTTGGCGTAAATCGCCGGCAGGTCCTTTTTGCGCACATGGGGCAGGACCAGGTTCTGCTCATGGGTGACGCGCACTTCGCCGACGCTGAATTCATCCATCAGGTCAGCGATCACGTCCATCTGTTCGGAGGTTGCGTCGCCCGGCACCTGGCCCGGTGTCTTCAAGGTGATGGTGGCGATGGCATAACCGGGCGCCTTGTGCTTGTGCACATTGGTCTTCACCCAGTTGGCGAAGTCAGGGCCCGCATCCGGCATGGTGTCGGCAAGGCCGGTCTCGAATTTGGGCGGGGCAAAATAGGCGGTGATGCGGTCCAGCTCCTCGCGCGGCAACTGAAGGGTGCCCATGCGCTTGAGTTCCTCGAACTCGCGCGCCACGCGCTTGCGCATCTCTTCCGGTCCGATGGTGTTGATCAGGATCTTGATGCGCTGCTTGTGGATGTTGTCGCGGCGGCTGTCCTGGTTGTAGACGCGCAGGACCGCTTCCAGATAGGCGAGGATGTCCTCGCGCTCGACAAATTCGCTCATCACATGGGCGATATAGGGCGTGCGGCCCATGCCGCCGCCGGCAAACACCTTGTAGCCGGTGCGGCCGGCCTGGTTCTTCACAACCTGAACCGCCATGTCGTGATACAGCATCGCCGCGCGATCGCTCTCGCAGGCGCCGACCGCGATCTTGAACTTGCGCGCCAGGAAGACGAATTCCGGATGCAGGGATGACCACTGGCGGATGATCTCGGCCAGCGGGCGCGGATCTTCGATCTCTTCATCGGTGGCGCCGGCGAACTGGTCGGCGGTGATATTGCGCACGCAATTGCCCGATGTCTGGATGCAGTGCATTTCCACATCCGCCAGCTCGCGCAGGATCGCAGGGACATCGACCAGCTTGATCCAGTTGAGCTGCAGGTTGGTGCGGGTGGTGAAGTGCCCGAAATTCTTGTCGTAGGTGCGCGCGATATGGGCCAGTTTGCGCATCTGCTTTGACGACAGCGTGCCGTAAGGCACCGCGATGCGCAGCATGTAGGCGTGCAGCTGCAGATAGAGGCCGTTCATCAGCCGAAGCGGCTTGAACTGGTCTTCGGTCAGCTCACCCGACAGCCGGCGCGCCACCTGGCCGGCAAACTGGTTCACCCGCTCGCCGACGAACTGCGCGTCGAATTCGTCATAGCGGTACATATTGGGGGCGACGGGTTTGACGAGGGCGTTAAGCATTGATCTGGCCCGCTTGCTTGCCGGTATGAGGGTGCACCGTGGGGCCGGCGGCGCGAATGATTTCGCGCTCCTTCACCGGCTGGATCTTGCCGCCGTCTTCGCGCACTTCAAACAGATAGGGGGCGACGAATTCATTGCGGACAAGTTCCGCATTGGCGGCTGCCAGGGCGGCATCGGCGCTGGCCTGGTCGGGATAGACGTCGCCGTCGGCCAGCATCAGCACCCAGCCGCTGCCTTTGCGGTAGAGCACGTCGCCGTCCCGCAGGCGGTTTGCGGTCAGCATCTGAAGGCCGTGATTTTGGTGCGCCATGGGCTGCGGAAAAACCACGGCCCGGCGACGAAATCAAGACTTCAACACGCCGCAGCTGTAGTTTTATGGGAATAACAAGAAACATTTGTATTATTGCCTGGCCGGAAGCGGGCATAGTCCGCGCAAAACAAGGGGATTCATAAGCGTGCCGCCCAAACCACTGACCCTGCCGGAACTGGGCGCCGTGGTCGCCGGCAATGCCCTGGAATTCTACGATTTCCTGACTTTCAGTTTTTTCGCCCTCCAGATCGGCTCGTGCTTTTTCCCGGGCAAGGACACGACCACCAGCCTCTTGTTCACGCTGGCGACGTTCGGTGTGGGCTTTGCCACCCGGCCGCTGGGCGGGGTGATGATTGGCACTTTGGGTGACACCTGGGGGCGCAAGCCTGCCATGTTTTTTTCGTTCAGCCTGATGGGCGTCTCGGTGGTGGGGCTGGCGCTGACGCCGTCCTTCGCCAGCATCGGCTGGTATGCGCCGCTCGGCGCGGTGCTGTTCCGTCTGCTCCAGGGATTCGCGCTAGGCGGCGAAGTGGGGCCGACCACCGCCTTCCTGCTGGAGAGCGCACCGCTCAATCGGCGCGGGCTTTATGTTTCGCTGCAGAGTGCGACCCAATATTTCGCCACGCTGTGTGCGGGCCTGGTCGGTTTTGTGCTGGCGAGCCTGCTGTCGCATGACGCGCTGGACCAATGGGGCTGGCGCATCGCCATGCTGCTGGGTGCGGCTGTGGTGCCATTTGCGCTGATGATACGCGCGCGCCTGCCCGAGACCTTGCACGAAACCCGCGCCCGGCCGGGAAAGCATCGTGGGCCGATGGGCGGCCTTTTGTGGCTGGCGCTGCTGGGGCTTGTGACCTTGGCCAGCGCCACCATTGGCACCTACACCATGAACTACATGACGACCTTCGCCAGCCACACCCTGGGCTTTTCGTCGTCATGGGCTTTTGGCGCCACCATCGTGGCGGGCAGCGCCGCAACGCTTGGGGCATTGCTGAGCGGTGTGCTGGGCGACCGTCTGGGACGCAAGCCGGTGATGATCGGCGGCAGCGTCTGGCTCCTGGCGCTGGTGTTGCCCTGCTTTGCTGCGATGGTGCATTTCCACACGGCGTTTGCGCTTCTGACGGGAACGGCGGCGATGTCAGCGGGCGTGGGGCTTGTGTCGGCCGCGGTGATCACAGGCCTGACTGAAAGCATGCCGGTGTCGCTGCGTGCGGGCGCGCTGGGCATCATCTATGCGCTGGCAATCTCGGCTTTTGGCGGTACGGCGCAGTTTGTCGTCACCTGGCTGATCGATGCCACCGGCTCGCCCCTGGCGCCAGCCTGGTATCTGAGCACCGCGGTGCTGTTGGGTCTGATGGGCATGGTGGCGCTGCCGGAAAGCGCACCTAAGCGCGTAACGCGCTCTCGTGCCAGCGCCTGAGCAGCGCCCATTCCAGCAGTGACAAAGCGGCGAATATCGCCACGCCAAGCAGTGCCAGCAGTGCCAGTGCGGCGAAGGTGGTGGCGATCTCCAGCCTGTTGCTGGATTCGGTGATGCGCCAGGCGAGCCCCGTCGCGGTGCCGGAGCCGGCAACGAATTCCGCGGTGACTTCGCCGATCAGGGCGATCACGCCGCCGGTCTTCATGCCACTGAGCAGATAAGGTAGCGCCGAGGGCAGTTGCACCTTCCAAAGTCTTTGCCAGCGCGAGGCGCCGTAGAGCCGCGCAAGATCCATCAAATTGAAGTCCACCGACTTCAGGCCCAGCATGGTGCTGGTCAGCACCGGAAAGAAGGCGATCAATCCCGCCAGCAGCGCCAGCGCCAGCGTGATGTGTTCAAAGCCGATCCAGATCAGGATCAGCGGTGCGATCGCCACCACCGGCGTGACCTGCAGGATCACGGCATAAGGATACAGCGAACGCTCGATCAGCCGGCTCTGGCTGAACAGGATGGCCAAAGCCAGCGCTGCCGCCACCGCGCCGGCAAAGCCGGCAACGGTGATCAGAAAGGTCGCCGTCAGCGCCGCCATCAGCGAACTGAAATTGTTCACAAAGGCCGCTGCGATGGCCGATGGCGCGGGCAGCACATAGACCGGCACCTGCCATTGCGTCACGGCCCATTGCCAGAAGCCCAATACCAGGGCTGCGACCGCCAGCGGTAGCATGATGTCGATAAATCTTCTCACGCCAGCGCTCCCGCGCCGTTCAGCGCGTCGCTGATCTGGCGTTGCGCCGCGATGGTTGCGGGCGAAAGCCGGCCGTCGCGGCCCGAAGGCAAGGTGATGTCGGCGGCGATGTGGCCGGGGCGCGGTGTCATCACCAGCACACGCTGGGACAGATAGCTGCTCTCGCTCACGCTGTGGGTGACGAACAGGACCGTCAGCCCGTCTTCGCGCCATAGCCGCAGCAGATCATCGCCCAGGGCGTTGCGGGTGATTTCGTCCAGCGCCGCAAAAGGTTCGTCCAGCAGCAGCAATTGTGGATGGGCAGCAAGCGCGCGGGCGATGGAGACGCGCATCTTCATGCCGCCCGACAGTTCGCGGGGATAGGCGCGCTCAAAGCCTTTCAGCCCGACGCGGGCCAAAGCTTCCATCGCGCGCGCCTCGGCTTCGCCGCGCGGCAGATGTTTTAAATCAAGCGGCAGGCGCGCATTGGTCAAGGCATCGGCCCAGGGCATCAGGGTCGGCTCCTGAAAAACAAAACCGATCTCGGGCTTGCCATGCGGATATTGGACGCTGCCGCTGTCGGGCGCCAGAAGCCCCGCCACCAGCCTCAGCGCCGTGGACTTGCCGCAACCGCTGGGGCCCAGCAGCGAGACGAATTCCTTTTCAGAAACCTTGAAAGAAAGATCGCGCAGCGCCTGGGTGCTGTTGGGAAAGTGTTTGGCGATCCCGTTCAGGCTGATCATTGAAACTTCTGCAGCGTGTTGCGCGCGAACGAAAGGTCGTAGGCTTTTTTATAGTCCATGCCTTTGGGATAAATCCCGCCCGCGGTCATGGTGTCATAGAACAGCTTCCACTGCGCGTCGGTCATGCTGCCCAGGCCGAAGGCGCGGCCGTCGCCGCTGATCACCATTTCATAGCGCTTCATCTTGTCCAGCGCCTGGGCCAGGATCGCGTCGGTCATGTCGGGATTGTCCCGCTTGATCAGCGCATTGCCCTTGGACGGGTCGTTCAGATAGTTCAGCCAGCCATCGCGGCTGGCATTGACGAACTGCTGCACCGCCGCTCGGTTGGTGTCGATCCACTTCTGTGGCGCCAGCACCATATTGGCATAGCCGGGATAGCCATAATCGGCCAGCAGGAAGACCTTGGGCGTGAAATGCGCCTGCTGCTGGACGGTGAAAGGCTCGCTGGTGAGATAGCCTTCCTGGATCGCATTGGGATCGACGATGAAGGGCGCCAGATTATAGGTGTAGCGGCGGATCTGGCTGTCCTGGAAACCGAATTTGGCGCGCAGCCAGGGCCAGAAGGCGGTGAGGGTCGCGGCCGAGATCAGCACAGGCTTGCCGCGCATGTCGGCCAGTGAATTGATGTCGCGGCGCGGATGGGTGATCAGCACCTGCGGGTCTTTCTGGAAGATCGCCATCACCGCGCGGATGGGAATGTTCGCCTTGACCAGATTGAGCGGAATGAAGCTGTTGGAGCCGATGCCGAAATCGGCCGCCCCGCCCGCCAGCAGCTGGGGCACATTCACGTCCGGGCCGCCCTGGATGATCTTCACGTCCAGGCCGTGTCGCGCATATAGGCCCTGGGCCAATGCTTGATAAAAGCCGCCATGTTCGGCCTGCGCCTTCCAGTCGGTGACAAAGCGGATGCTGGTGGCGGCGCGGGCGGGTGATGCAAGCGCGGCGGACGTAGCGGAGATAAGAAAGGCGCGGCGGCGGATCATGCCGCCTTATACATGATTTGACTGCCAGCTTCGCTACGCGAAAGTTGCGAGGTCAGCGACCGTCGCTGCGCGCTGGCGGCGGGGGGGCGTTGTCGTCGTCATCGCTGTTGCCGAACAGCCAGCCCAGCAAACCGCCGCGATGGCGGCGCTCGGGCTGTTGCGGCTGCTGTTGGTCCTGCTGGGGCAGCTCGGGCAGGCGGGTCAGTCCTTCGTCGTCGCCGCCATCCCATGTTGCGCCCGACGCCATCACTTCCTGGTCTTCCGGCGGCGGCTGCACCGACTTGTCGAGCGGCTTGTAGGGTTTGCCCTGCTCAGCCACTAGCATGGTGTCACGCCAGATATAGGCGGGCACGGTGCCACCGGTTATGCCGCGGGTGGGCGAGGAATCGTCATTGCCCACCCAGGCGGCGCCGACATAGTCGGTGGTGAAGCCCACGAACCAGGCGTCATGGCTGTCCTGGGTGGTGCCGGTTTTGCCCGCCGCCTCGCGTCCGTGCAGCGAGGCATAGCCGCCGGTGCCACCGGCCACCACGCCATACAGCATCGCGGTCAGATCGCGGTTCACGCTGGATGCGATGACGCGTTCCGGCGTCGGCGCGTGGCGCAGATAGACGGTCTTGCCGCCGATATCGACCTCGGTGACCATGTAGGGATAGGTGCGATAGCCGCCATTGGCGAAGGCGGCATAGGCGGACGTCAGCTCCAGCGGCGTCACTTCGCTGGTGCCCAGCGCGAGCGAGGCATTGGCCTCCAGTGGCGAGGTGATGCCCACGCGCTTGGCGGCTTCCACCACTTTGCGCACGCCCACTTCCTGCGCCAGGTTGACGGTGATGGTGTTGACGCTGTGGGCCAACGCGTCGGCCAGGGTCAGGGTGCCGTAGCTTTTGCCGCCGAAATTGGCGGGCTTGTAGCCGTCGATGTCCACCGCCACATCATCGCGGGTGTCCCAGGGGCTGATGCCGGCTTCCAGCGCCGTCAGATAGACGAAAGGCTTGAACGCCGAGCCCGGCTGGCGATGGGCCTGCACGGCGCGGTTGAACACCGAATCCTGATAGTCCACGCCGCCGATCATGGCGCTGACCGCGCCATCCAGCTTCATGATCACCACCGCGGCTTCGCTGACCCGATCTTTCCTGCCGTATTTGTTGATGTTGCGAAGTGCGGCCAGACGGGCGGCTTCCTGCACTTTTGGTTCGAGCGTGGTGTGCACCACCATATCGGCGCTGGGCGCGTGGCCATTCACGGTGGCAACCCTGGTGGCCTCGTCCGCGGCGGCATCCAGATAGTAGTTGCGGGCATCGGTGGCGGCGCGGTCGGTGATCACGGCGGGATGGGCACGCGCCTCGTCGGCCTGTCCTTGGGTGATGACGCCATCGTCCACCATGGAATCCAGCACCAGACTGGCGCGCTGCTGGGCGCGCAAGAGATCGCGCCGGGGCGAGAAGACGGAAGGCGCGCGGGTCAAGGTCGCCAGCATCGCAGCCTGGGCCAAGGTCAGTCCGCGCGCGCTGGTGCCGAAATAGACGCGCGCCGCGCCATCCACGCCATAAGCACCCGAGCCCAGATAGATGCGGTTGAGATAGAGCTGCAGGATCTGCTGCTTGCTCAGTGATTTCTCCAGCCCCGCCGCATCGACCAGTTCGGTCAGCTTGCGCGACATGGTGCGCTGCTGGTTGGTATAGACGATCTTGGCGGTCTGCTGGCTGATGGTGGAACCGCCCGCCACCCATTTGTGCGCGCGCAGATCCAGCAGCAACGCGCGCGCCAGCCCCAACGGATCGATGCCGTTATGGGAATAGAAACGCCGGTCCTCCATGGCGATGAAGGCGGCGGGCAGATATTTGGGCATCTGGTCCAAGGTCAGCCGCTCGCCCACAATGGCGCCGCGATGGCCCACGTCATTGCCATCCGTATCCAGGAAGGTGAAGGCCGGTGGCCGGTTCACGGCATAAAGGTCGATACTGGGATCGAGCCGGGGTGCGAACAGGCCCAGCACCAGGGGCGTCAGGTAAAGCAGCGCCAGCGGCACCGCGATCACCGCCATGACAATGGCGAATACGGGCGCATAGGCTTTCGCGGCCTGTGCCAGATCGCGCCAGTCGCCGTTGTTTCCGGAATTTTGCGGGGCGGACATGGCCGGGATTGCTGACCTATCTTTGCGGCGGATTCAAGGTGCGGCGGGACATGTGACGTGGCAATGTCAGCCCATGTGGGACGGCATGACCCTGATTCCGGGCCGCGACTGTGGCGGCTGCACCGTCTGCTGCACCTGGCCGACCATTAACAAGCCGGAAATCCAGAAGCTTTCGGGCTCGACCTGCCGTCACTGCACCGGCGGGGGCTGCGCCGTATACGACACCCGCTTCCCGGTCTGCCGCAGCTATTATTGTGCCTGGCGGACCGTGGACATCTTTGACGACGCCTGGCGTCCCGACCGTTCCGGCGTGATGCCCTATGTGGAGACCGAAGGCATCTCGGAGGATTTCGATCTTTCCACCGGCATCGGGCTGATGCTGGTGGGCCATCCGCTGAAGATCGTGCGCCAGAAATGGTTTCAGGATTTCGTCGTCACTGGGGTGATGAATTCGGTGCCGCTGTTTCTGTCGCTGCCGGGCCCACGCGGCTATCAGGCCGCCACCGCGTCGCTCAACACCGAAGAGATGCTGGAGGCGATCAAACGCGGCGCCGTGAAAGACGCGCTGGAAGCGGTGGTGAAACTGCTGCGCGGCTGGGATTTCCAGCCGGCGAAGATTACCTACACGGGCAATGACGTCAGCAGTCCTTGAAAGTTAGAAGCCCGCGCCGGGTGGCGCGGGCTTCACTTGACGCTTGGGGCCCTGTGGGGAGGGGCATACCATAGGACCTTACGCCCCAAGACCTGATCGGCGGGTTTCTCTCCGGGTGACCAGCGGGAAACATGCCGTCCATGGGGCGTACACTAGGCGTAGGAAACTGAACCGGGTCTGGACACCATGTTCATTCGGGGTTCATATGCTAAGACGTACAAAAACCCATGCGCGCCCGTATTTTCTCCGCAATTTTGCTGGGCCTTTCGGCTCTGCTAGCGGCGGCCCCGATAGGGACCGTCCAAGCCCAGGACACGCCTGCCCAGTATGCGCCTGTCCAGTATTATGGCCCACCCCCGGGCTATGGCGGACCCGGCAATGGCGTGCAGCCGCTGGACCGTCTTCTGCCCGGCATCCGCCGCGCCCATCCCGGCGACTTCTACGATGCCGAAGGTCCCACCTATGGGCCGGAAGGCGATCCGCATTATCACCTCAAGTGGATGACGCCCGACGGGCGCGTCATCTGGTACGACACCGACGCGCGCAGCGGCCGTGTGCTGCGCTCTTCGCCGGGCCGCGACAATTTCGATTCTCATCAGGGGCCCCCGCCGCCGGGATATGGACGGCGTCTTGCTCCGGGCGGTTTTGCTCCGGGCTATTCCTATGGTCCGCGCTTTGCTCCCCGTTATTCCAGGCCGTCAGGCGGCATGGGTGGCGGCGGGCGTTGGCGGCATTGAGAGGTCATCATGCGCATTCTGCTTGTTGAAGACGATAAAGACCTGCAGCGGCTTCTGAGGAAGGCGCTGGCCGACGCCGGTTATGTGGTCGATGCCGCGCTCGATGGCGAGGAAGGCCATTTCCTGGGTGATACCGAGCCCTATGACGCGGTGGTGCTGGATCTGGGTCTGCCCAAGATGGACGGCGTCACGGTGCTGGAGAAGTGGCGGGCGGCGGGGCGCACCATGCCGGTTCTGATCCTGACCGCGCGCGACCGCTGGAGCGACAAGGTGGCGGGTTTTGATGCCGGCGCCGACGATTATCTGGCCAAGCCCTTCTATACTGAAGAGCTGCTGGCGCGGCTGCGCGCCCTGTTGCGCCGCGCCGCCGGTATTGCCACCGCCGATATCGAGATCGGCAAGCTTCGCATCGATACCCGCGCCAGCCGCGTGACCTTTGACGGCAGCCCGGTCAAGCTCACCAGCCAGGAATACCGGCTGCTCTCCTATCTCGCCCATCACCGCGGCAAGGTGGTGTCGCGCACCGAATTGGTGGAACATCTGTACGATCAGGACTTCGACCGTGATTCCAATACGATCGAGGTTTTCATCGGGCGCCTGCGCAAGAAACTCGACGCAGGCCTGATCCAGACGGTGCGCGGGCTTGGCTATTCGCTTGAAGATCCCAAAGTGGGCGGTACGGCGGCCGAGGCTTGAGTCCTTATCGTCGCGGCTGATTGCGGCCGCGGCGATCTGGACGTCGCTGGGGCTTTTGCTGGGCGGGGTGGTTCTGTCCAACGCCTTTCGCATGGCGGCGCAGAACAATTTCGACACCGCGCTTCAGGCCGATATGGACGGTCTGATCGCCGCCGCCGAACCCGATCCGGATGGCGGCGGCGTGACGCTGGCGGAGCATTTTCTCAATGGCCGGTTCGCCCCCGTTTATTCGGGACTTTATTATCAGATCAGGTCGGCGCAGGGCCAAACCCAGATCTCGCGCTCGCTGTTCGACAAGGAGATCAATCCGGTCAACCAGACGACCAAGGGCGCGCTGATGTGGGGCAGCGCGGTGGGGCCGGAGAACCAGCGCCTTCGGGTTGTCTCGCGCAAGGTCGATCTCACGCCCGACAACAACAGGCAGGACAGCTACACATTTCTCGTCGCCGGCGACATGGCGGATGTCGACCGCCAGACCTCAGAATTCGACACCACCTTGTTCTGGTCGTTCCTGCTGCTGGGCCTGGGTCTGATCGGCGCCATTCTGGTGCAGGTGAAGATCGGCCTGTCGCCGCTGCGCCATGTGAGCGAGGCGCTGACCCGCATCCGCGACGGCAAGGCGCGCCGGCTGGACGGACGGTTTCCCACCGAGATCGCGCCGCTGGCCGGTGAACTCAATTCCCTGATCCAGCACAGCGAGGAAGTGGTGGGCCGCGCGCGCACCCACGTCTCCAACCTGGCGCATTTCCTCAAGACGCCGCTCTCCGTGCTGGCGGCGGAAGCCGATGCGCATGAGCACGATCCCGATGCCGCCGCACTTGCGGAGATGGTCAAGCGCCAGGTCTTTTCCATGCGCCGGCAGGTCGATCACTATCTGTCGCGCGCCCGCGCCGCCGGCTCGCTGGATGTTCTGGGCAACCGCACCCAGGTTTCCGCCGTGCTGGATGATCTGGCCCGTGTCATCGCCCGCATCCATGCCGCGCGCGGCATTGTGGTGGATGCGCAATGCGCCGACGATCTCTACTTCCGGGGCGAGCGCCAGGACCTGGAAGAGATGCTGGGCAACCTGATCGACAATGCCTGCAAATGGGCGAGGACCCGGGTGCGGGTCCGCTGCGAAAAGCAGGCGGGGCGGCTGGTCCTGACCATCGAGGACGATGGGCCGGGCCTGTCGGCGCAGCAGCGTTCCCAGGTGGGAGAGCGGGGGGAACGGTTGGACGAGAGCGTACCGGGCTCGGGGCTGGGCCTGGCGATCGTGCGGGATATTTCCAAGCTTTACGGGGGTTTTTTCGGGCTGGATGAAAGTTCCCTGGGCGGCCTTCTGGCCCGGCTGGAGCTTCCGGCCATTCATTAAAAAACCACAAGAGAAACAGGCCGTTAAGGATGTGACACCTAATGTAGGCAGCCGCAGCGAGGAGGCTGCGCTCGTCCATGTTGCCTGATGACAAGACAGGCCTGTTGAAAGCGTTTCTCGGCGGTCTGCCCGGACCGACGGCGGGACGTCTCGCCATGGCGGTGGAAACCGACCGTCTGATGGACGGCCATGCCTTGCCGCATGAAGACATTCTCGAAGGTCTGCGTCCGGTCCTGCGCCGCGAGCATTACGATCGCCGGCCCACGCCGCTGCGTCTGTTCTGCCGGCCGTTCCAGGATCTGCTCACCTGCCAGCCGCGCAAGGTCAAACAGAAAGCGGTGATCGCGCGCGGCACCTTGGTGCCGGTGTGGAACTGGGTTTCGCTGATCCTGATCCCCGATGAGGCGCAGACCTATATCAACGACACCAAGAGTCATGTTCTGAAAAAGAGGCTCGATGGCGCCATCGCGCGCGCCGCGCAGTTCTGGCCCGTCGCCGCCGAAGCGATCAGCAAGGCGCTCTCCACCGAGGCCGGCCGCCAGGCGGCGCAGAAAAGTCTTGGCGATGCCTTTGCCGTCGACGACGCCGCCGAAATGGCGCTGCTGCTGGCCGCGGGCGAGGCCATAGAGCAATTGAGCGTGCTCTTGCCTGCGCCCGTCGCGGTGTTTCACGAACAGCTGGTGTGGGAGGTGCGCGAAATATACAGCCAGCTCACCCAGACCAATCCCGACGCCGCACCCTATGTTCCGGTGATCACCATGAACCGGTTGAGCAAGCCGTGGGAGGCGTTGCGCCTGCCGCTGCTGGTGACGCGCCATACCGACGAGATCCTGATCTCCAAGACCGACATGGGGCTGGTCGGCGAAATCCTGTTCGCGCGGATGGAGATGCTGAAGGAATCCATCCAGGCCACCCGCCACCCCCTGTTCAGCGCCGAAAAGCTGATGGAAGAGGTCAAGACCTTCGCCGATCTCTCCAGCAACATCACCAGGGAAATCGAGCTCAAGCGCCAGGGCGCGTGGGGCAAACGCCTGCTGGCGGAGCGTGTCGAAATCGGCAAGGTGATGGAAAATTTCATGGACCGCGCGCCCCGCGAAATCACCGCCGCGCTGCCCATGCACAAGGGCACCGGCGCGGATTTCAGCAAGCCCATCAGCGCGGAAAAAAGGGAAATGGCGTTGCGCTATGCGCACTTGGTGTCGGGTAGCCGAAATTTCGCGGCCGCCGCCTCCTTCGCTGCCAAGCAGCGCGCCACCTGTGACGATCTGGGCGCGCTGCTCAAGCGTTACAATGAGGATCTGGTGAAGGGGCTGAAGACCGACCCGCACAATGAAATCGCCACCGCGCAATTCCATCTCTGCACCGAGCTGACCGCCATGCTGTTCAGTGAGGAAGAGGCGGAATTGCTGCGCCGCCGCGGACGCGCTGCGCTATCTGCCGCCGCCTGAAATATCCGGCAGGTGCGCCCGCGCTATTTGATTTGCGGCTCCGCCGCCGGGGGCGCGCGGCACTATCCGCTGCAGCCTGATCCGGGCCTGCCGCTTCAAGCGTTTCAAATCCTTCCTGAATGCCGGATGAACGGCGCCGCAAGCTTGTGCCAAATTACCTTTATCTTAGCTTTGACATTGAACTGGCGGAGGCGTTTCTTACGTACATCGCCGGAAGGGGCGAAGATGGAGACGTTTCAGATGTTCCGCACACCAATCATTGCCGCCATGACGGTCGCCCTGCTGGGCGGAACCGCGCTGGCGCAACCGGCGAGCTCGCCGCCCGCCAATCTGTCCAATAGCGCACGCAGCGCGCCGGACTATGACGATGAGAACGGCCCACCGCCGGGCTACCAGAATGGCCCGCCGCCGGGTTATCAGGGCGGCCCGCCGCCAGGTTATCAGAACGGTCCCCAGCAGGGTCCGCCGCCGTCCGCGCAGCAGGCGCAGGCCGACCGCGATATGTTCTGCCGCCGCGATGCCGCGGCGCGTACCGGTTATGTCACCCCGGATCAGGCTGCGAGTCATGAACAGGCCAACGGCACCATCGGCGGCACCTTGGGCGGCGCCGCACTTGGCGCGGTTCTGGGTGCTGCGGCCGGCAATGCCGGTCTGGGTGCGGCGGCTGGCGCGGGCGCGGGCCTGATCGCGGGCACCGCGGTGGGCGCTGACAATGCCCGTCATGCCGCCGCCGATGTCAACGCGGCTTATGCCAACGCCTATTATGCCTGCATGCACGAAGATCCCGGCCAGCAGGCTGCCGGTTATGGTCCTCCGCCGCCTCCCGGCTATGGTTATCCCTATCCGCCGCCGCCCTATTACGGCTACGGGCCCTATCCCTATTACCCCTATTATTATGGTCCGGGTTATTACGGTCCGGGCGTGACCTTCGGCTTCGGCTTTGGCGGTCGTGGTTGGGGCCATAGCGGCTTTCGCCACTAAGACAAGTTGACGCTTTTGCGTGACAACGGCCGGGACGGTATGGTCCCGGCCGTTTTCTTTGGCCCGAACGTCATGCCGCCCAGATCCAATCCGTCCAAACTCAATCCGCTGCAGCTGCGCACTCTGACCCTGCTGCAGGCGATCGCGAAAATCCCAGGCGCTTCCAGCCAGACGCCCGACGGCGACACCGCCATCACCCAGTTCCCGCACGCCCATGGCGACCATTTCCATCTGGGCGACGCCACGGTGCGGGCCAGCGACGCCACGGGACTGGAAAACGAGAATGTGTGGAACGCGCTGGCCCGCAAGGGCCTGGTCAAATGCGAATGGCCCCATACCATCGCCCTGACGCCGGATGGCGTGGCTTATTACACCGGCATTGCCGATGAAATCCTGCACATGGGCAGCCCCCACTAGATGAACGCCAAGAAGAAACGCCGTCTTGCCTTTGCCGCCGCCTTGCTGGCGGCTGGCGGCGTGCTGGCCGGCGTGATCGTCTACGGTCTGGGCCAGAATACCATGTACTTCCGCAGCCCCACCGATATCGCGGACAAGCAAGTCAGCGAGGGCGTTGCCTTCCGTCTCGGCGGGCTGGTGGAAAAAGGCAGCGTGCAACATGGCATGGGCGCGGATGTGCATTTCCGTGTCACGGACGGCAAGAGCACGGTTGCGGCCGATTACAATGGCGTGCTGCCGGCCCTGTTCCGCGAGGGTCAGGGCGTGGTCGCCACCGGCGCGATGGATTCCAGCGGCACCTTTGTCGCCAGCGAAGTGCTGGCCAAGCACGATGAAAAATACATGCCGCCGGAAGTGGTGGCCGCGCTGAAGAAGAGTGGGCACTGGCAGGAAGGCGGCGTACAGTGACCGGTGAGCTGGGCCAGTTGGCGCTGTGTTTCGCGCTGGCGCTGTCGCTGGTGATGGCGGTCAGCGGCCTGATGGGCACGCGGCCACAGGATACGACGGCGCGCAAAATCGCCTCCGGCGCGGCGATGGGCCTGTTCGTCTTTGTGGCGCTGGCCTTCGGCACCTTGACCTATGCCTTCGTCACCTCGGATTTTTCCATCATCGATGTGGCCAACAACAGCCATACCCTCAAGCCTCTGATCTACAAGATCAGCGGCGTGTGGGCGAACCATGAAGGCTCGATGCTTTTGTGGGTGCTGGTGCTGTCGATTTATGCCGCGCTGGTGGCGGGATTGCAGCGCGGCGGCGAACGCCTGACCAGTGGCGCGCTGGGCGTGCAGGGTCTTCTGGCCGCGGCCTTCATTCTTTTTATCATCTTCACCTCCAATCCGTTCCTGCGGCTCGATCCGGCGCCGTTCGAAGGTGCTGGCCTGAACCCGCTGCTGCAGGACCCGGGATTGGCGATGCATCCGCCCATGCTCTATGCGGGCTATGTCGGTCTGTCGGCGTCTTTCTCTTATGCGGCGGCGGCACTGCTGGTGGGCGAGGCGGGTTGGACGCGGGCGGCGCGGCCTTTCATGCTGATTGCCTGGATCGCACTCACCTGCGGTATCGCGCTGGGCAGCTGGTGGGCCTATTACGAGCTGGGCTGGGGCGGTTTCTGGTTCTGGGACCCGGTCGAGAACGCCTCGCTGATGCCCTGGCTGATTGCGACGGCCTTGCTGCACTCCGCGCTGGCAACGGAAAAAAGCGGTGCCTTCCGCACCTGGACCCTGCTGCTCGCCATCGCCGGCTTCTCCATGTCGCTGATCGGCACCTTTCTGGTGCGTTCGGGCGTACTGTCGTCAGTCCATGCCTTTGCCAGCGATCCCACCCGCGGCTTCTTCATCATGGTGCTGATCGCGCTGGCCATCGGCGGCGCGCTGGCGCTGTTTGCCTGGCGCGCGCCGACTTTGCAGGGCGGTGCCGCATTTGACGTCCAGAGCCGCGAGACCATGCTGCTCTTGAACAACGTGTTTCTGCTGGCGGCCTGCGCCTGTGTTTTTGTCGGCACGCTCTATCCGCTGGTGCTGGACGCCATCAATGGCACCAAGATTTCGGTAGGGCCGCCCTATTTCGCGCTGACCTTCGCACCGATCTTCTTCGCGCTTCTGCTGCTGGTGCCGCTGGGACCGCAGCTCAACTGGAAACGCGGTGATCTTAAAGCAGCCTGGCGCACACTTTATCCGGCCTTGGGACTGGCGGGGATTGCGGCGCTGACGGTACTCGCGTTGGTCAGCCCGCGCAGTGTCGCGGCGACCGGTGCGTTCGCCGTGGCCGGCTGGCTGATCGGCGCCAGCATTCTGGATATCAGGAAGCGCAAGGGTGCGCGGGCATCGGCCTTCGCCGCGGCGCTGGCGCATGCCGGGCTTGGCGTCTCGCTGATGGGCGTGGCCGGTACCACGCTGTGGCGCAGCGAGGCGTTGACGGTTCTGGCACCCGGCCAGACGATGACGGTCGGTCCCTACACCCTGCGCTTTGATGGTGTGACGCGCGAGCGTGGCCCCAACTACATCGCCGATCGCGGTCATATCGCGGTGATGAATGGCGATCGCGTCAGCACCAATATGCTGCCCGAGCACCGCTTCTATCCGGCCGAAGGCGCGGACATGAACGACACCGCGATCCACACCACCGGTCTGCGCGATCTTTATCTGGCGCTGGGTGATAATCGTGGCGGCGGACGCTTCGCCTTGCGCGCCTATGTGTCGCCGCTGGCGCCGCTGATCTGGCTGGGCGGCCTGGTGATGGCGCTGGGCGGCTTTTTGAGTCTGTGGGGCCGCCTGCGCGTGAAAGATACCGAGCCCGCCACCCCCGCGCCTGCGGCGGCACTGGCCGCGGAATGAAAACCGTCATCGCTCTGCTGTTGATGATGGTCCCGGCGCTGGCGGCGCCTGTAGCGGATACATTTTCGGATCCGGCAACGGAAGCGCGTGCCCGCAATCTGCAACGGCAACTGCGCTGTCTAGTCTGCCAGGGCGAGAGCATCGACGAGTCCGGATCGCCCTTTGCCGATGATGTGCGCCATCTGGTGCGCCAGCAGATCGCCGCCGGCCAAAGCGACCGGCAGATCGAAGATTTTCTGGTGGCCCGCTATGGCGACTTCATCCTGATGAAACCGCCGCTGCAGGCAAATACCTGGCTCCTTTGGCTGGCGCCATTCGTTGTATTGGCGGCCGGTGGAACCGTGGCCTGGGTCACGGTCAAAAAGGCTTCCCGTCGAAGCGATTAGAAGATTGCTCAATTGTAATCTTTAAGATATATTCCGGCCATGTTAGACTAGTACATCAGCGACGGCCGGACCTGACACGCCGTCCCCAAGGAGCCCCCATGCAAGACCATCCCAAAAATTCCGGGCCAGATGCCGGCCTCTTTTCCCGTTTGCCCAAGCCCAGCCTGCGCCAGCGCCGCCTGGCCGCGATGGGCACCGCTGCCGCCGTGGTGGTGATCGGCCTTGGCGCCTTTGCGCTGTTGCCGCCGGTGCGCGCGATCCAGACCGCGGGCGAACCCACCATGGTTGCCGCCAATGACAGTGACAGTGGTGCGCGCGCGCCGCGCATGCTGGAAAACAGCGCGCCCTTCAGCTTCGCCGATCTGGTCGAGCGTGTGAGCCCGGCGGTGGTGACCATCACCAGCGAGACCACCACCACCGACAGCGACATGGACAGCGACAATATCCCCGCGCCGTTCCGTGACCTGTTCAACCAGTTCAACAATGGCCAGAAGCCCCAGCCGCATCGCGCGCTGTCGGCCGGCTCCGGCTTCATCATCGACAAGGCCGGCTTTGTCGTCACCAACAACCATGTGGTGGATGCGAGCAAGAAGATCACTGTCAAGCTGCCGGACGGCCGCAGCTTCACCGCCAAGCTGATCGGCACCGATGCCGCCACCGACATCGCCCTGCTCAAGATCAACAGCGACAAGCCGCTGCCGACGGTCGAATTCGGCGACGACAAGAAGCTGCGTGTCGGCGACTGGGTCGTGGCGGTCGGCAATCCCTTCGGCCTCTCCAATTCGGTGACCGCGGGCATTGTTTCGTCGCTGGGCCGCAACATCGAATCCAGTCAGCAGTACACCAACTTCATCCAGATCGACGCGCCCATCAATCGCGGCAATTCGGGCGGTCCCACCTTCGACCTGCGCGGCCAGGTGGTGGGCATGAACTCGATGATCTTCTCGCCTTCGGGCGGCAGTGTCGGCATCGGCTTCGCCATTCCCGCCGGCCTGATCCATGACGTGGTGGCGCAGCTGAAGGCGCATGGTCATGTCACCCGTGGCTATCTGGGCGTGAATATCCAGAGCGTGACGCCCGACATCGCCTCTTCGCTGGGCATCAAGGACAGCAAGGGCGCCATGGTTGCCGAGATCGTGCCGGGTGGCCCGGCCGCCAAGGCTGGCTTCGAACAGGGTGACATCATCACCTCGATCGACGGCCAGGCGGTGGAAGACGCCACCGACCTGACCCAGCGAGTTGCCGGTGTCCCGACCGGCCAAACCGCGACCTTCACCTTGTCCCGCCAGGGCAAGCCGATGCAGATAAAAGTCACCATCGGCACGCGCCCCGATCAGGTTCAGCTGGCCTCCAATGACGGCGGCAAGGACGGCATGATGACGCCCTCCAGCGCCAATGCCGCCGGCCTGGGCCTGTCGTCCCTGACGCCGGAATCCAAGAAGAACTTCAACATCGCCGACACCGTCGTCACCGGCGCGGTCGTCACCAAGGTCGATCCGGACAGCGATGCCGCCGACAAGGGCATGCAGCCCGGCGACGTGGTGATGCGTGTGGGCAACCGCATTGTGCGCAACCCGGCCGATTTCCAGGCCGGCGTGGCGGAAGCCAAGAAGGGTGGCCGCAGCAGCGTGCTGCTGCTGGTGGCGCATAACCAGGGCGGCACCGGTTTCGTCGCCATTGATATCGACAAGACATGATGCATCCGGGCGCGGGCCTTCCTGTGGCAAGAACGGCAGGCCCGCGCCCTTTGATTTTTAAATCGGCTTTTGGGTGGGAGTATCCATGCGAATTCTCGTAATCGAAGACGATCTGGAAGCGCAGCGCTATCTGGTGCAGGGCCTGAAGGAATCGGGCCATGTGGTGGATGAAGCCGCCGATGGCGAAACCGGCCTCAATCTGGCGCTGTCGCGCCCCTACGATGTCGCGATCATCGACCGCATGCTGCCCAGGCTGGATGGCCTGGCCGTGGTGGCGGAGATGCGTGAACACGGCAACTCCACGCCCGTACTGTTCCTCTCGGCCCTGTCGGAAGTGGACGATCGGGTGAAGGGCCTGAAGGCCGGCGGCGACGATTATCTCACCAAGCCCTACGCCTTTGTCGAACTTCTGGCGCGGATCGACGCGCTGATGCGCCGCCGCATGCCGGCTGGCATCCGCACCAGGTTGGATGTGGGCGATCTGGAGCTGGATCTGCTGACCCGCGCCGCCAAGCGCAGCGGCACCGACATCGAGCTGCAGCCGCGCGAATTCCGCCTGCTGGAATATCTGATGCGCCATGCCGGCCAGGTCGTGACCCGCACCATGCTGCTGGAAAGCGTGTGGGAATATCACTTCGATCCCCAGACCAATGTGATCGATGTGCATATCTCGCGTCTGAGGGCCAAGATCGACAAAGGGTTCGAAGCGCCGCTGCTGCACACCGTGCGCGGGGCGGGCTACATGATCCGTGCGCATTAGAGCGAGCCGTGACCATCTAGAGCCGGCTGCGTTGCGTTGCGACGCCGCGGGCGCCCGCCGCAACGCAACCCGAAGGGCCGGGGTCTTTTGCGTCCTGGGTTCGTCGAAAGGCTTGCCCGTATTGCCGATACGGGCTGCGCCTTTCTCCTGCCCAGACCGCAAAATCCACCCGGCGCAGCGGTCCTAGATGGTCATGGCTCGCTCCAAGCCCGGCCTTCTACAAACCCAGGCTTTTCGTATCGTTCTTGTCTATGTGCTGCTGTTTGCCTTCTCGGTGACGGCGCTGCTGTTCTTTACCTATTGGAACACGCGCCGCACCATGGACGCGCAGACCGACCAGATCATCCAGGCCGACATCATCGGCCTGAACGAGCAGTATCAGCATTTCGGCCTGCCCGGCCTGGTGGAAACCATCCGCACGCGCTCGCTGCAGCAGGGCCAGGCGTTGTATCTTTTGGCCGACGGCCTGCACCATATCGTGGCCGGCAATCTGGATTCCTGGCCGCAGATCGCCGACGCCCCGCCCGGCAGCATTGTCGAATTCGATTATGACCGGCTGCAAAACGGCAAGCTGGAGACAAGGCGGGCCCGCGGCCGCATCCTCCCGCTGGCGGCGGACTTCATGATTTTGGTCTCGCAGGATGTGCATGACCGCTATCTGACCGAGCGTATGTTCACCACCACACTGCCTTGGACGGTGCTGCTGATCCTGATTCTGGGCACGATCGGCGGAGCACTGATGAGCCGCAATGTGCTGAGGCGCCTGGACACCATCAACCGCACCAGCGGCGAGATCATGAAAGGCGATCTGACGCGCCGGGTGCCGCTCAATGGTTCGGGCGACGAATTCGACGTGCTGGCCGACAACCTCAACCGCATGCTGGACCGCATCGAACGGCTGATGAAGGGCTTGCGGGAAGTAACCGACTCGGTGGCCCATGACTTGCGCACCCCGCTCAACCGGTTGCGCAACCGGCTGGAGGAATCGGTGGCGCGGCTGAGCGCCAGCGGCGCCCAGGCCGGCGAGATCGAGCGCGCCATCGCCGAAACCGATCAGTTGATCGGCACCTTCAATGCCCTGCTTCTGATCGCGGAGACCGACGCGGGCACCACGCGCGCCGCCATGTCGCCGCTGGATCTGGGCAGTGTCGCAGCCGATGTGGCCGAGCTCTACGAGCCGCTGGCGGACGAGAAGAAAGTGTCGCTGACGCTGATGCCGGGCGCCACTGTCGCCATCGAAGGCAACCGCAGCCTGATCGCCCAGGCGCTGGCCAATCTGGTGGACAATGCCATCAAATACACCCCCGCCGGCGGCAAGGTGCGCATCCACACCTCGGTCGCGCCCGAAGGCGTGGAACTGTCGGTGGCCGACAGTGGTCCGGGCATTCCGCCGGCCGACCGTCCAAGGGTGACGGAGCGTTTCGTGCGCCTGGAAGCCAGCCGCAGTTCGCCGGGCACCGGACTGGGGCTCTCGCTGGTGGCGGCTGTGGCCCACTTTCATAACGCCGAACTGATGCTGGAAGACAATACGCCGACCGGGTTGAAAGCCGTGTTGCGTTTCCCCCGGACCGCGATCCGCGCCATGCCGGGGGCGCCACTGAAGAGTGCGGCTGAGTGAGGAGCGGTCCGCCGCGTTTGCGGCGGATGAGCAGGTGTTCGTCGCTCGAAACCGTCCACTGGACGGTTTCGTAGCCTTCGGCTAGCGCTCCTCACGGACCTGCGAGAGGTCCATAGCGACAGCGTATGGACAACGCCGCGAGCACAAGCGAGCGGCCGAATCAGCCTTTGCACCGGGCTGCCGCCGGTTAAACTGGCCGCATGCTGGACTTCATCACGCCTCCGAAAGCCTTTGATCCCGAACGTGTTGCCCGCGTGAAAGCGGGCGTGGCCGAACAGGGCTTTGCCAGCGAGGAGCCGTTGCTGGATGCGGTGTTCGGCAACAGCCCGTTTCTGGGCCGGTTGGCGCAGCGCGAAACCGGCGCGCTGGGCGAATATTTTGCCGCGGGGCCGCAGACCGTGGTGAATGCGGCGGTATTGCTGGCGCATTCCGTGGCGCGGGCCGAAAACGAAGCCCAGGCGATGAAGGAACTGCGCACCGCCAAGCGGCGTGCGGCGCTGGCCATCGCCATGGCTGATATCGCGGGCCTGTGGGAGGTAGAAAAGGTCACCGCCGAGCTGACCCGTTTTGCCGACGCCTGTGTGCAAGGAGCATTGCGCTTGCTGCTCGCCGCCGAGGCGCAGCGCGGCGGGCAGGCACAGGTCGCGGAAAAGGATTGCGGCCTCACAGTGCTGGCGATGGGCAAGTACGGCGCTCATGAGTTGAATTACTCCAGCGACATCGACCTGGTAGCGTTTTACGACGCCGACAAATTTCCTTTCGCCAAGCGCGGCGATCCACGCGGCGCCGCGGTCGATATCGTGCGCGGGCTGGTGAAGCTGTTGTCCGAGGCCACGGGCGACGGCTATGTCTTCCGTGTGGACCTGCGGCTTCGCCCCGATGCCGGCGCCACCCAGGTTGCCATCTCCACCGCCGCGGCGCTGGATTACTACGAAGCCATGGGCCAGAACTGGGAGCGCGCCGCCATGATCAAGGCGCGTGTCTGCGCCGGCGATCCTGAGACCGGTGCGCAATTTCTTGACGGGTTGCGGCCCTTCATCTGGCGGCGTTATCTCGATTTTGCGGCTATCGAAGACATCCAGTCGATCAAGCGCCAGATCCACGCCCATGTTGGACATGGCGAGATCGCGGTCGCCGGCCACAATATCAAGCTGGGGCGGGGTGGCATCCGCGAGATCGAATTCTTCGCCCAGACCCAGCAGCTGATCCTGGGCGGCCGCCACCCAGGTCTGCGCGCGGCGGCGACCCAAAGCGCACTGGACGCGCTGGTGGCGGAAGGCCGCGTCGAGGCATCGGTCGGTGACGATCTCAAGCGCGACTATCGCTATCTGCGGCGCCTGGAACACCGGCTACAGATGGTCGAGGACCTGCAGACCCATTCCGTGCCATCGAGCGAGGCCGGCATCGCCCATATCGCCTGTTTCATGGGCTATGACAGCGCCGATGCCTTCCGCGCGGGGCTGATACGGGTGCTGGAGAATGTGCAGGGCCATTATGCCCGGCTGTTTGAAAGCGAGCCCGATCTGACCTCTGCCCAGGGCAATCTGGTTTTCACCGGCGTGGAAGAGGATCCGGAAACCTTGAAGACCCTGGGGGCGATGGGTTTCGGTGACCCGGCGCATGTGTCGGCCGCCATCCGCGGCTGGCATCACGGCCGCATCCGCGCCATGCGGTCCCAGCGCGCGCGTGAGCTTCTGACCAAGCTGGTCCCGGCGATCCTGAAAGCGCTGGCGGGGGCGGCCGACCCCGATGTCGCCTTCACCCAGTTCGACCGCTTTCTGTCCAGCCTGTCGTCCGGCGTTCAGCTGTTCTCGCTGTTTCTGGCGCGGCCGCAATTCCTGGAGCTGTTGGCCAAGATCGTGGGCGCAACCCCCAGGCTTGCCACCTATCTGGCGCGCAATCCGGCTGTGCTGGATGCGCTGCTGGATCAGGAATTCCTGAGCCGGTTGCCGTCGCGCGCCGAGCTGGATGCAAGCTTCGCCCGGCTGGTCTTCGGGTCTTACGAAGACATGCTGGATGCCGCGCGCCGCTTTGCGCGCGAAGCGATCTTTCGCGTGGGTGTGCAGATCGTGGAAGGCACGGCCAGCGCCGAACAGGCTGGCCCGGCGCTGGCTGACATCGCCGAATGCGTGGTCGCCGGCCTGTTGCCAAAAGTGGAAGCCGGGCTTGCCGCCAGCGCGGGCCGCATTGCCGGCGCGAGTTTTGTCGTGGTGGCGATGGGCAAGCTGGGCGGGCGCGAAATGACCGCCAGTTCGGATCTGGACCTGGTGTTTGTCTATGACACCCCGCCGGGGATCGATTCCTCCGATGGCGCCAAGCCCCTGTCGCCCACACTGTATTTTGCGCGTTTGGCGCAGCGGCTGATCGCGGCCCTGACTACCGCGACCGCGGCGGGTACTTTGTATGACGTGGATATGCGCCTGCGGCCCACCGGCAACAAGGGGCCCGTGGCCGTGAGCCTGAAGAGCTTCGCGGACTATCACGCCACCGAAAGCTGGACCTGGGAACATATGGCGCTGACCCGGGCGCGGCTGGTGGCAGGCCCCGCTGATTTGTGCGCGCGGGTGGAAACGGAAATTCGCCGCCGCCTGACCCAGTCGCGCGAAGCGTCCGCGATCATAGACGATGCGCGCGACATGCGGCTGCGCATGGTGGAAACATTCCCCGGCAAGAATGTGTGGGATCTCAAACATGCGCCGGGTGGGCTGGTGGATATCGAGTTCGTCGCCCAGACCCTGCAGCTGATCCATGGTCCATACCGGCCCGATATTCTGGACACCAACACCGTCGCGGCGCTGGAGAAATTGCGGGCGGCGGGTTTTCTTGCCGATGCTGGAGTTCTGATCGAATCGGCCCGGCTGCAGGATGCGCTGACCCAGGTGCTGCGCATCGCTTTGGACGAAGCGCCCCATATCGAAGACGCCACGCCCGGCCTGAAGGCGCTGCTGACGCGGGCTGCAAAGGCCGCCAGCTTTGCCCAGGCGCAGATGATGCTGGCGCGGCTTCAGACCCAGACTCGCGACATCTTCAATCGCCTGCTGGCCTAGCGCTTGTCTTTTGCGCCGTGAGTTCGTCATGCCATCGCTCGTGTACGTCTTGTACACGTCGCTCGGCACTTCTGCTCACGCCACAAAATCCTGCGCGCTTACTCTGTTGGCAAACCAACAAGCTTGTCGGGCGGAAAGACCAGATGTACCGCCTTGTCTGGCGGCGCCGCATTGCCGCTGACCGCGACCGGTTCACCGCGGCCGGCGAGCCGGACATGAAAATGGCTGCGCTCACCCAGGAAGGTGGCGTCGGCAATTTCGCCTGCGAGGCCCGCGCCCGCGAAACCGACATGTTCGGGCCGTATCGCCAGCAGAATGTGTTCGTCGGTCTTGATGCCTGCTGCCAGATTGGCGCGCGGGAAGCTGACGATGCCCAGGATTCCGGCATTGACGGTCACGTCCACATCCGTGATCGCGCGCACGGTGGCGTGGAAGAAATTCATTTCACCAATAAAGTCTGCCACCGCGCGGCAGTTGGGCCGTTCGTACAGTTCGCGCGGTGCCGCGATCTGCAGGATGCGGCCTGTTTCCATCACCGCGACTCGGTCACACAACGAAAGCGCTTCTTCCTGGTCATGGGTGACCAGCAGAAAAGTGATGCCGACCTGGCGCTGGATGGCACGCAATTCCACCTGCATGGCTCCGCGCAGGCGCTTGTCCAGCGCGCCCAGCGGTTCATCCAGCAGCAGCAATTTGGGCTGGCGCACCAGGGCGCGTGCCAGCGCCACACGCTGGCGCTGGCCGCCGGACAGCTGGTCGGCGGCGCGCCCGCCCAGTCCTTCCAGCCGCACCGTCGCCAGCATGGCTTCGACTTTGGTGCGCAGCGCTTCTTTGGGCAGCTTCTGTTTGCGTAACCCGTAAGCGATATTGTCGAAGACATTGAGATGCGGAAAAATCGCATAGGACTGGAACACCATGTTGGTGGGCCGCTGATGCGCCGGCACGCTGTTCATGGCTTCGCCATCGATGGTGATGGTGCCGCTATCGGTGGTCTCGAACCCGGCGATCATGCGCAGCAGAGTGGTCTTGCCGCAGCCCGATGGGCCAAGCAGCGCGAAAAATTCTCCGCGCGCCACGTCCAGGCTCACGTCATTCACAACCGTGAGGCCGCCAAAGGATTTGCGAAGGCCCGCGACCGACAGAAAACTCATGCCCCCACCATTGGTTTTCTGGCGCCCAGGTTGCGGACATATTCGGCAAGGATCACCAGTCCCACCGACGCGGTCAGGATGATGGCGCCCAAGGCCAGCACCATGGGCAGGCGCTCGGGAAAGCGCAGCTGGCCCCAGATATAGACCGGCAGGGTCGCTTGCGTGCCGGACAGGAAATAGGCCAGCAGAAATTCGTCGAAAGAAGTAATGAAAGTCAGCAGCAGGCTGGCGACAATGCCGGGCAGCATCAGGGGCACGGTCACCCGCCAGAAGGTCATCCATTCGCCTTCGCCCAGATCGGCGCTGGCTTCTTCCAGATTGCGGTCGAAGCCCTCGAAGCGCGCGATCAGCACGGTCAGCGCGAAAGGCACACAGATCAACAGATGCCCGATCGCCACCGCGACCAGCGACAGCGGAAACGACGTGGCCTCCATCAGCAGCAGCAGCGACAGGGCCAGCACAATGTCGGGAATGAACAGAGGGAGCGAGATAAAGCCCAGCGCCAGCTTCGTGCCACGCAGCCGGTAGCGCGTGATGGCGCGCGCCGCGGTCAGCCCCACAATGGTGGAGAACAGCGCGGTGACGATCGCCACTCTCAGACTGTTGCCCAGGGCGTGCTGCATGGCGGTGTCGGAGGCCAGCGCCGCATACCAGCGGGTGGTGAAGCCCGACAGCGGAAATGCGATGAATTGCGAATTGTTGAACGAGAAGATCGGAAGCACCAGCACCGGCAGATACAGGAAGGCCAGATAGGCGAAGGCATAGAGCAAAAGCCCGCGGCTTTTCATCGGGCCGCCTGTCTGGCGGCACGTGCGGCCGTCACGAACAGGCCCGCGATCACCGCGACCATCGCCATGCTGACCAGCGACAGCGCCGCGCCCAGGGGCCAGTTGCCTACGCCATTGAACTGCACTTCGATCAGGTTGGCGATCATGGTTCCCTGGGTGCCGCCAACCAGCGCGGGCGTGACGTAATCGCCGGTGGTGGGCACAAAGATCAACACCGCGGCGCCGATCACACCGGGCAGCGACAGGGGCAGGGTGATGCGCAGGAAGCGGCGGACCGCGCCATCGCCCAGGTCGCTGGCAGCTTCCAGCAATGCCGGATCGATTTTCTCCAGGCTGACATAGATGGGCAGGATGGCGAAGGCCGCCCAGGCATGCGCCAGGGTCACGACCACCGCGAAAGGATTGTAGAGCAGCAGGCCCAGCGGCTGACTGATCAGGTGCAGCCGCATCAGGCCCGAATTGATCACGCCGTCAAAGCCCAGAATGATTTTCCAGGCGAAGACCCGAAGCAGGTATGACGTCCAGAAGGGGATGGTCAGCGCCAGCAGCCAGAGGAATTTGCGCTTGGTGTGGAAGGCGACGAAATAGGCCATCGGATAGGCGAGGCAGACGGTGACGACCGTCACCAGGCCCGAGATCACCACGGAGCGGATGAACAGCGCGCGATAGCTCGCCTCGCCCAGCACCGCGCCGTATTGGGCAAGCGTCCAGCCGTGGGCGAAGCCCAGGCCCTGCTGGCTTTTCAGACTGGTCAGGGTCATCAGCAGCAACGGCGCGGCCAGCGCCAGCCCCATCACCACCAGGGCGGGCGCAATCAGGGCGTAGCCTTCGCCCGCGTTCCGCCCGCTGTCCGCCACGCCTATCCCTCCAGGACCTAAGGTGATTGTTGGGAAATCGCCGGTTCCGGCGCAACCCAAACCTAAGGATTCGCTGCTTGAATCCCCATCGGCGATGGGTCATAACCCGCCGTCTTGGAGTGCGGGCGTAGCTCAGGGGTAGAGCATAACCTTGCCAAGGTTAGGGTCGACGGTTCGAATCCGTTCGCCCGCTCCAATATTATCAATGGCTTAGGTTTAAGTGAAAGCCTTGCTAGCTTCCGGTTCGGAATATAGTAAGGCTATAGTAACGCTCTGGGCCGCGAGTGTCGCGCGCCAGCGACGCATTGAAGGCCTTGGCTGCCGTAGGTCCTTCCGCTCCCTTGCAACAAAACCTTAATGGATGCTTTGGTAAAGAAAGAATCAGTGCCTGACGAGAGTTGGGAACGACCGTGCGGGGAGACGGAGTTGTGGTCCTAGAGCCCGATATTGGCGGCGTGTCCATCGTGCTCATTGGCAGCATGAACCCAAGCATTTTCTCACCAGATTGGTTTGCTCGGCAAGGCCTCATCTCTAGCGCCCAGGCGGACGACGCCGACGTTGAAATTCTCCATAGGTCCATTGTTCAGTTTAAGACCGGCTGGTTGTCAGTAATCGTCGACCGCCAGCGGTTTCAGGTCATGACAACTGAACCTCCATACATTCGCATATGCGATTTTGTCGTTCGCCTCTTTCGCGAATGTCTGCCCCATGCCCCCATAAGCGTTGTCGGTATAAATCGTGACTATCATTTTAATGTAAGTACGGCAGCAGCTAGGGAAAAAATTGGCCGCGCTCTAGCGCCGCCAACGGCGTGGGGTGAATGGGGAGAAAAATTCTCATCCGGAGAAGGCGAGAAGCACGGCGGCTTACGTTCCATCATTATGGAATACAAAAATCTTGATGACCGAGCTCATGGCCATATTCATGTGCGGGTGGAACCATCCCAACAGCTACTGCCGTGGGGCGTTTACATCGGTATAAACGATCATTTCGACGCGAGCGCTTTGCCAGCCGAAGAACAGAACGTAGCTGTTCTCTCGTTTTTAGAGAAGAATTTTGACGCCTCAATGGCGCGTGCTGAAAGTTTGGCCGATCAAGTCTTGAGGCTGAAGGATGCGTAACCAAGCTGCCATTTCAACTATCACAGCAGATGAAAACACGGGTCTTGATACTTGGCCCGAGCTTCCAGACACGGCGGCAATCGCACGTCAATTTCTAAATGACGAAAAGGGAGCTCAATCGGAGTTTTCCAATCAACAGGGTGGAGAAACGGCAACTTACTTTGGTTTTGGCCAATCGAACAAGAAGCCGACACAGTCTCGCGGGAATTCGGCGAAGGTCGATGCAGAATCATCGCTTGACGCGTTGCGCGAACCGCTTAAGTCGCAAAAATCCGAAGTGGCAAGTTTCGTAAACCTTCAAGAATGGGAAGGCTATGTCACTAAAATTGACGAGGAAAGCTTCACCGCACGCTTGCTCGACATTTCGTCGGGTAAAGAAATCGAAGACGAAGAGGTAGACATACCTCTATCTGATATTTCCACGACAGACCGAGAAGAACTTAGCGTCGGAAGCATTTTCAGATGGTCAATTGGCTACGAAATAAAGCGAGACAAACAAAGAAAAAGAACATCACAGATTGTTTTGCGTCGCCTCCCGATGTGGCGAGAGAAAGAATTGATTGATGCCAAAACAATTGGGCGTGAGCGCGCCGCAAAAATTCTCTGGGACGACTCTTGATCTTCCCAAGCCTGACCAAATCGAGGTTACACTTTTAGGACCGGGTTTCGGCGAAAGCGCGCTCGTCCATATTGGAAGCTCGCAGTGGATTGTCATTGACTCGTGTGTTGAGTCGGGCTCCAAAAAGCCAGCGCCGCTTCAATATTTAGAAAATATAGGCGCCGATCCGGCCACTGATGTGCGATTGATTGTCGCCACACATTGGCATGATGACCACATTCGTGGACTTGCTCGCCTGGTGTCGGAATGTCCCGGCGCTAAATTTTGCTGCTCTACAGCAATGGGGGACGACGAATTTCTTGGCATGGTCACCGCATATAACACGCGCACCTTGACCAAACTCCGGTCGGGAGTGGCAGAAATCGACGCTATATTTAAAGTCCTTCAAGACGAAAAGAGATATGCCAGACGCGCATCGCATGGGAGCACTTTGCTAAAGGTGGATGCGGGAATTCTATCGCATGGTCAGCCATGTACTGTAATGGCGCTCTCGCCTTCTGATAAGCAGGTCCAATTATTTTATGCCGAGATAGGGCAGTTGTTTCCGAAGATAGAAACGAAGCGCACAGTCGCCTCGCAGGACCCTAATCACCTAACAGTTGTCACGAAAGTGGATATTGGAGAAACGTCGATTTTACTCGGAGGTGACCTCGAAAGTACCCGCGATCCTGATCGCGGTTGGACTGCCGTTTTGAAATCTGACGTTCGTTCAAAACAACCCGCGCAAATATTTAAAATCCCACATCATGGCTCTAAAAATGCCCACGATGATGAGGTTTGGAAAACCATGCTCGCGCCCAATCCTTACGTGGTATTGGCGCCATATAATAAGGGCAAGAAACTGCCGAGCGCCGCCGATATAAAGAGAATCGATGGATTAACTCCAAATGCGTTCTCAACATCCAACTTGGCTTTGGCCAAAAGCGGCAAACAGCGACCGCCGGCAGTGCTGAAGCAGTTGCGTGAGATGGGAATTCAGCTAAGGGCACCCGAACCCTTTATGGGCGGAGTCACTTTCAGAAACGGCGGCGCCGCTGACCCGCACAACTGGACCGTCTCCTTCATGGGCCCTGCGAGCCGGCTCGCTAATATCGTTCCGACGTAAATTCGAATTACGACCGCGTAAGCGTCATGGGTTTCTGGCTCCGCACCGCTTCCTTCGCGCCGTATTCGTCGCTAAGGCGCCGTTGGTTCTCATGGGTCCGGATGGAGTCCTGCTCCCATTCGTCCACAGAGGCCGGGCCCTCTATCCACATGCGGGCAATCTGAATCATATTGGGCTTCGCCATACGGCGTGCTTCCTCAGCGAACTCTCTGGCGTTCATTCTATGACTCCCTGATTATATCGGCACGAGTTCCCGGTAGCATGGGGAGAACCTCATCTGGGTGGAGTTCGCCACGGCAAACAGCAATGCGTCCCATGATTTCGGCTAGCTGGCGACGTTGCTCAACTGAAAGTAATCCCAGGTCAGCCACGGATAGTGCGACGCTGTTCACGTCAATCCGCCCTTTCAATTCGATCTGTTTGCGGTCGCCATAGCGACTGGCGAGGCGCGACCGGAGAAGCACCTCCAGTAGCCGGTCGGAATAGGCCCGCTCGGTTGCAGGGTTGCCGTCATGGTCAATGACCCGCTCACCCTTTTGGAAGACTCCACGCTCACAGCCCTCCACAGCTCGACGCCACGCCTCACGCTCGACAACGGCGTTTGCCTGTTCCTCGGCCTCGGCCCATTGGGAGGCAAACTCAGGGTTACGGCTTCGCTCCGATAGGAAGGTGCTCAACGCACCGTGCCGTTCAAAGGTGTGGGGACTTGCTATGCGCGCCGCCTCGGCGGCAATTCCGTGCCGGGCTAGCTCCGCCAGGAAGGTGGCTTTACGCTGGTCTGTGAGCGGGGCGTGACGCCCTCCTGCACGGTTGTCAGCAGCCGCGACTTGGGTATCCATAGGGGTTCCAAAGGCTCGTGGCCGCCATTCTACCATTGGGGTACATCCCCGCCCACCCTGCGATCTGCCGGCGCCATGTGCTGGCTGGTCTCACGAGTCGGTTTTTTGGAGGTCCGAAGCTATACGGCACAGGGTACCTGCTACCCCCCGTGAATCGCCTTGGGTTTCGGGGTCACCCCACAGGGGCTCGCGCGCGCGATAGCCTGTTGGCACGAATGGAACGCTATGGGGACACGTCAGAGCCGCAGTCCCATCAACGGCCGGCAGGATGATCGCGGCGACCTGTCGGAAGGAGTACCAACCCAAAACCACTCTGGCGGCAACATTGTCTTCGCCTGCGCCCTCGTTTCCCCTGTCCATTGTTTCACACACGGCAGTGCTCGCGCCATGTGGAACGCCCATTCTTTACCTGTGCTGGCAATGGACGCGACTCCGAATATCCAGCGCGAAAGCCCTATCCAGCGCGCACTGGTCCGAGAGCCTGCGAGGACCAAGGCGAGCGCGTGATGGATGAGAGGTTAGTAATTACGCTCTGCTTCATTCCTACCCTCCATTCATACTTAGGGAGCATCGGCGATGTGCTGCTAAGGAGCACACCGCCGATGCGTAGGCATTGCCCAACGGCTTAATGGTCTGCGCGCCTTTCTCGGTGCTGAGACCACCGCGCATTCGCCGCATCTTTTGCTTTCTTCTCGCGCCCTTCCGCCGAGCGCCTGGCGCTGACAATTAATTCAACGGGTGGGCCTTCTGAAAGATGGAACTTGGCTAGTTCGCAGGCGGTGTTAAAGTTATCTCCAGCATCGAGGGAATTACACACCTCGCCGACCAAATAGGGCGTGGCAGCCCAAGAGTCGGAAGCCCGCCAAACGACGGCCATCGCTGGACCAATGCTTTGAATCGAAAGCCACGTGCCGGTTCCTTTGTGCAGCCAAGCATGAATCACGCGGATGGGAATGATGCGTGCGTGACCTTGGGGCACAAATCCGTTCTGTTTAAACTCTACTGTCATGGACCTGCCCTCGATTTCCCTTGCGAGAAATCAGTGGGGTCGCAGAGCCATTCGACCCGACGTGCGTATTCGGATCGCATTCGCGCGCGGCCATCCACCTCTCTAGTGTCAAGCGGTGGTAACGCACCGCATATCCCATTTTGATGTAGGGCGGTCCATCACCACGACAGCGTGCGCTGGCGAGATACCCTGCCGAAACACCGAGATATTGCGCGGCTTGCCGGGTCGGAAAATATTCGGGAGCCTGGTCCTTAAAACGTGCCATGGGGTGGCCTTTCCTAAAAGGCTGCACCAGTCAGAGTGGGATAGTTTATGCCACAGCGACTGACGCAACCGGGTTATGGTTGAGACAATCCCCACTTCAAGCTCGGCCTTTACGGCCTGCGGATTTGCCTTCTGTCGGGGGCCCGGTCGCTTTGGCAAGCGCGGAGCCAAAAGGCCATCAGCACTAGGACAACTAGGACAACTAAGAGATTCCGACCATTGCCATCAGGTCACGGTCCTCCGTGATTAACACGAACCGCTCGATCAAAGCGTTACAGCCTCGACTTGGGTATACTCTCATGATGCAGAGAGTCTTGACTACCCCCGACGCAGCCCACGGTCATGCCCAGTTTTCCTGGGAAACTCAGAGTAATTTGTTCTCTATGAATTTCGATATTCGCTCTTGCTGCGCCCGCAGGTGTTCGATGGTGGGGCGCATGTACCCCTCGGTGACATCGCCTTGCGGCAAGACATGGTTCATCAAGATTTTCGTATCGAACAGGGAAATTCCCGCTTCGTGCGCGGCGGTTGCGAAAGTGTCCCGCAGTCTATGGGGGCTGGGCTGGCCCGCCTCCTTTAGCTCGGAGACGTGCGACAGACGACCGTGGCGATCAAAAGCTGGAAATACCCAAGGGCATTTCTCACTGTACAATATTGGATTATCGGCCTTCCGGCGTTTCAGGATTGCAATAAGGAATGGCGTCAGCGGCAAATCAAACGCGCGATCCTCGCCACCCTTTGGACTGGGCCGGTGCAGCAATTGATCTTTCAAGTTCACGTCGTGCCAGCGGATAGTGGCGGCATCCGTAGACCTAAGGCCGGTAAAGAGAATGAGCAGAAACAAATCCGCCCGCACAGGATTGCGTGTACGGAGTTCTCCTTCAATCCAAAACGACCACACAGCAAGACCATCCCAGGTCAAGGGCGCGCGTTTACGAACTTCTTTGTTCCAGCGGTCTCCTAGAACGATGCAAGGATTTGGCGGCAGACTCTCATGCACGATCATGGCCGCGTTGTAGACTGCACGGAGCCACCTTAAGACGTTATTGGCCGCAACCGGACCATCCTCCGTCGTGAGTTTCTTGTGCCGTGTCAAAATCTCTTGACGTGTCAGGTCGGTAAGGGGACGCGCCTTCCAATCGGCTAGCGTTTCCAAGAATCGGTCATGGTTCCGCAGTGTCAGTGCCGCCTTTGCGGTTCTAGACCGCTTTGCCGGCTTCTCGCGGTAATCATCGGCGGCCTCTTTGAGGGTCACGCCACGTGAGCGTGCGCGCCTTTTTTCGGCATTCGGGTCTATCCCCCTCAACATTTGGGAGACGGTCTGTTGGGCGAGCTTTCGGGCTTGCTCCACATTCAAATCGCCAAATCGACCGATCTTCACTCGGCGGGTCCGACCATTCACCTCTCGCTGAATGAAGAAGGTCCGCGTCGGAGTACCGGCACGATCATTGCGAGTCACAACAACACCGAAACCGTGCACTTCAGAATCGAAATAGAGGCTTTGACGGATTGGTTGCCCGTGGCGCGTGCGGGCATTTTGCGGCGGGGGCAAACACTTGTTTTGAAGGGAGGCGTTCGTCAGCTTTATGCGGGCCATTAGTCTCGACTCCTGTGCCGCGCGGCGTTACTAAATTAGCCGAAGTCATCTAGTAAGGCACTAGCAACGGAGCCGAGATGATAGGCTTTCCGTGCAATTCTCCTCGAAAAACGGCTATATTTCCTTTGTTGTCAATGCATTAGATTTATCGAAATATCACTGTAGAAAACGGTACAATGGCCGCCCAAGCATTGCCAAGGTTAGGGTCGACGGTTCGAATCCGTTCGCCCGCTCCAATTTTCTCAAATAGTTCAATCGGTTATGGTCAAGGCGGCACATGTGCCGCCGCCGGCTTGGCGTGTCAGAGCGGGACG